>ERZ1031719.48-NODE-48-length-67840-cov-12.757277_pt1 | contig 67840 bp, 46 predicted proteins | sample MGYA00516702_ERZ1031719 | MGnify/ENA primary metagenome ERZ1031719 (study PRJEB33719, sample SAMN04261227) | wastewater metagenome | biome: rural village; feature: human; material: feces | host: Homo sapiens | place: El Salvador | collected 2013-01-07 ...
ATTAGAGATTAAAAAGAAATAGCACAGAATCAAATTATAAAACTAACTTAATAACCGACATTTTTAGAAAGCTTATCACCTAGAAAAAATACTAACTAGAAATTTAAAATTTCTCTTTAAAATTTTAAAGTGTTGTGATATTATCTATAAGCTTTCTGTGGGACTTTAGCTCAGTTGGGAGAGCGTTTCCTTCACACGGAAGAGGTCACTGGTTCGAACCCAGTAAGCCCCACCAAAATTTGCCGGCATAGCTCTTAACGGTAGAGCATCCGCCTTGTAAGCGGGGGGTTGTAAGTCCGAATCTTACTGTCGGCACCATTTAGGAAATATTACCTGACCGAAAGGTCAGGTTTTTTATATGTAATAAAGTCGAATATTTATTTAATTAAACAAAAAGCTGAATTATTAGTTAGCTTTATATCTTATAAATATTAAGACTTAATTAAGAAATGCTAAGGAGTGATTGATAATGGGATATTCAAATAACTATAGTGGAAATCATGTCGATGTCAGCAAGATGACTACAGAAGAGAAGAAAGCGTATTATGAAGAACAAAGAAAAAGACAAGAAGAATTGGTGTATCATAGCTATTGCTATAGTTTTATTTATTGCTTGTATGTTGCTTAAAATTCAAAGAAACAATAATAAAGATAAATAGTTTATAACCTTAAATATATAGGATTGATAGTAATTATGATTAGATTGTTTTTATTAAGCCAAGCATTATTGATTTCTTTGAGTTCAATCAATATTAATGTCTATTCATTTGATTTAAATAAAGATATAAATATAAATTCAAATACTAATATTCCTATCTTCTATGGTGCGACTGAAATAACTATAGATAAAGATTCAGTTGAATCTTTTTCTATCGAAGATTCTAGATTTAGAGTCTTTGCTAAAGACTATGAGGATGGTGACTTAACTCCTTATATACAATGCACTTATAACGATGTGAATCCTACAATCCCGGGTGATTATACACTCACTTATGAAGTTAACGATAAAGATGGCAATACAGTTGAATTGAATGTTCCGGTTCATGTGAAGGATGAAACTGGTGGAAAATTTGATATTGTCAGGACTATATATTCAATTCCGAAGATGAATAACATGTCTATGACTGGAATGGAGAGGTGCAATAAAGGTGATAGACAAATGTTGGGTGTCTATCTACCAGCTAATTCATCTCTTTCAATCAAAAACATAGATACTGGTTTTGATTCTAATATGACCGTTACTTGTTTTACTAATACTAGAGCTCAAAATAGCATATTGAATATTAAATCAAATAACGAATATCAATATATAACCAATATCAGAAACTCAATATCTTATGATTGTGTTCCTTTATTAACTTCACCGAGATTATCGACGGAAGACATCGATAAGACTTTTAAAATTGAAATCAAATATGATAATTCTGTAAAACCTCTGGATTACTATCATTACAAGGATGATGAAAGTCAGTTCAAGTCTGGATGGAATGACAGCAAAAATAGTTTTGCTGTCATCGATAGCGAAGCTATCATGTTTGTAGCTCCTTTTGAAGACATAGATAAACTGACTAACTATGGAATGACAGAGAAGAAAAAAGCATTTGATACATTGGATGATGCTTTGGATTACTATTTGAATGTTATAAATAGAATGGACCAAATGGCTGGGCTTGTATTTGATTGGTCAGATGAAACTAACAGAAATTATAGAACTAAATATGTGGCGGTAGCAGATAAAGGATATGCCGGGGCTGGTGCATATTACAACGGGGATTTTATTGCTGTTGCTAACCAGACATCTATATCGGCTTTCTTCTCATATGGATGGGGAACATTGCATGAATTAGCCCATGGATATCAAGGCTATTTTGGAAGAGGAGTAGGTGGTGGAGTAAATCTTTGTTTCAATGAAACAGGCAATAATGTTTTGGCATATTATATTCAAAATGATAAGTCATTATATAAAGACTCAGCCAATTGGTTGGGTGACTTATCTATTAAGGAAGATGACTTCAATAAGAAAAGATTGAATGGTCAGTATATATTCCAAAACGATGAAGGAACATATACAAATGTAAATGAAAAATTGTATTTCTTGGTTAATTTATTCAATTCTTTTGAAGGTGAAAAGACTTATGGAAAACTATTTTCTTTCTATAGATCATTAGCTTTTAAATACGGCCCTACTTATTTCAAGGTAACGGATGTATATGCTTTGTTCTTTTTGAAGGAATACAAGGCTGATATACTTCCGTATTTAGATGCATGGAAGTTGGATGTGACACCTAATGTGAGACGCTATGTATTATCTCAAGATTCAAATTCCTATGTCATACTAGGTGATGTTTTAGACACTGATGAATTAAACTCTTATAAAGTAATTAATTCTACTTCTTTAAAATATAGCTTAGTAGATGAAGATGAACTGAATTCATTTATGAATTCAGATTCATCATTGTCTTTGAAAATAGAAATAGATGATGACTTCTTGATAATAGGTAAAAAGATAGGAATAAAAAAGAATGGTCGATTGATAGAAACTAAAGTTATTGAATCTAATTTCGTTTTGTTTAAAGGATTAAAACATGGTGATTATGAGATAGAGTTTCCTGCTGTTATCGGATATGATAGTAAGGAAGTAGAATCCCTTTATTTGAAGGAAGGCGAGAATACACTTTTCCATTCATATACGAAAATTGAAAGTTTGTTTTATCACCAAACAAAGCTTGGAATTACAGGTGTTTATAATACTTTTGGATTCACATTAACATTGAGTGAAAACAACAAGAAAGGCACAGTTTCGTTAGGTGGGGCTAATTTAGGAAATCAGACTGATGAATGGAGGAATAAGCCTGATGCTGTGTTTGTTTCAGTTACTATAAAAGACTTGGATGATAATGTTGTTAAACAATGGTCTGTTAAAGGTAATGAGTACTTTGCTACTTCTAATGTGCCTTCAGTCTCAATTGACTTAGAATATGGTTATAAAATATCTATTTATACTGAAAGACCTCAGTATGTGAATGTCTATTCAGTTTCTTTAGGATCAAATAATCCTATAGAGGCATATAAGACTACTGATAAGAATATAGAATATGAAGTAACAGAAGATGGACTCAATCTTTTGAATTATTCAAATTTCGATACTAAAGAAGTTTTATATGAAGTGATAAAGAATACATGGATAGCTGAATTAAGGAAATATCAGCAAGATATTGATGATGAGACTTTATCTAATAAGAGACTAAACTTGACTGAGAAGAATAGAGTTGTTCAAATCTACGGCTATCTAAAAGGAGATGACAGAATTGAATTCGACAATCTTATCAAAAGAATTTATTGTGGTGGATCACCCACTATAACTTCTTCAAGTAAATATTATTCAATAAGTAAGGGAGATGATATGGATTTATATGAGCTTATATTTATATTTGATAGTGAAGACTATCAAATAGAATCAAATTCAAACAATGTATCTATGAATACATCGTTTGATAAAGATAAAGTCGGAACATATAATGTTGAATATACAGTAAAAGATTCAGATGGTAATGGATCTAGCTATATCATCACCATAGAAGTGAAAGAGAAGAATCAATCTAATGATTCTTCAAATGATGATAATCATAAAAACAACGGCAATGATGATAAGCCTGATGACTATGATACTGACAAAGAAAGAGTAAATAGAATCATCATCGTAGTTTCATCCATTATAGGATGCATATTTATTGTTCTGGTTATTGTGTTTGAATTATTTAGAATTAGAAAGAAGAACAAAAATAAACATTAGAACAAGTTAGGATTGTTTTTCTTATATTCTTTTACTAAATCTATAGTATCATCGAAATCATGTTCTTTCCTTTGTCTATAGAATCTTTTTAAGTTGTCATCGGTAGGTAAGCCATGGAAGAAGTGTGGATAAGGAAACCATACAAATATTCCGTTGTAGTGCCTGATGACGACATCTTTTGGAAGAGGTCCTTTTCTATTCTGCCAATTGTATTTGTAACTGACATACTTAATCTTATTCTTAAATATTTTATTCAAAGCTGTTTGATCTGGAGTCAGATATAGCTTTGAGTTCATCAAAGCTATAGTCTTTTCTAAAAGATCGGTCTTAGATAATTCTTTCATGTTTAAAAGCAGCATTCCTGAATTGATGTTTGGATTTCTATCATCAGGTTTATTTTTATCTAGAATATCTTTACTTGCAGCCATAAGTTTTCCATCAAATGGAGTCTCATAAAGAGAAGTTATATTTCCATTTACAGCCATGTCTGTATCTAAATAGAGAATTCTATCTAGATCTTTTAAAAGATTTAGTTTATCCACATACAATCTTATCAATGCATATGGTGAGAATTTAGTTTTTGATGCAAAAGATTTCTCTATCTCGTTATGAATAGACGGATAGTTATCTATATTTACTAGATAAACTTCATTTAAAGAATTGTATTTCTTTAATTCTTTATTTAGAAATTCTACTTGTTCTTTAGTGACACATTCATATTTGTCTTTTATATTGGTGAAGTTACCCGAACCTATATAAAGATTTATATAAGAATCTTTATTTTTCTTTACCAAAGAAAATATAACAAGACATAGATTCTTGAAATACTTCTTGTTAATACAACATAAGATGTTCATTTTATATATCCTCTTTATATTTGTTGATGTATCTATCTAAGTTGTTTAATATTAAGGGTCTAATGTACTTATAAAATATCACTTTATAGTGAAAGAATAAATATAACTATATATTTTATTATTGATGAAACAAGCATAACTGATAGCAAAGGATATTTAGCAATCCCTAAAAATGAAGAAACTGGGAAATTTGAAATGTATTACAAGCAATTAAGATATTTAGCTATTACATAATCAAATTAAAATTTTACAATCCACTCTCCTGACATAAAGAATTAGCATAGCATCTTTATCAGACGATTTGTGTCTTGTCTTTGAAAGAAAGAAATTGACTACTTAGATGATAAGGGATGATTAGAGACTGGAGAAGGAGACTTGGCAGATGCGTTGAGTACAAAGATTCAAGTAGTTCCAAATCTATTGACTTTGGTAGATTCGGGAGCAGAGATACCTACAGCTACATCGACGGTTGAACTTCCTGTATTTGTCGGAGATAACTTTCAAGAGAAGGATGCTTCCTTGAAGTTCAAAGTAGAGGCTCTGCAAAGAAATGCTACTCCTAGTAATGCTGGTAGCAATGTCGAATCATTCAATGAATTCGATAGTAAGATTGATTTCAGCTATGGTGATGTTTAGGATAATTATGATATTAGAAGTGATTTTGGCTTTATCTAATAATTACTTTGAACTTGATAAAAAAAACGGTAAGTATTGTAAGAAAAATATGATTTTTAGAAGTGCAAATAACTATGATGGTAATACTAATGGAAATAGAGTAAAAGGTACATAATAGTAGTTGAACGATACAACTAAAGCAATAAATATTAATTTCTATAAAAAAATGGGGCTCACAGCCCCCTTTGTTTTGACTAACGTTTATTTGAACTCGTATTGCTAAAACACCAATAATTTATACTTTGGTTTTAAAATTGTCAATAGTATCGATTTTAATGTTCAAAAAAGCGGACAATAGCTATTTCTTTTTGAAATACCTTACTCTTTTACTACACAAAGAGTTTATTTATATAGGTGTTTTATTATAGAAAGGGGTTTATTATGGAAAACTCTAACAACTCTAAAAAATATTATTTGGGATTGGATATGGGAACTGATTCCTGTGGATGGTGTGTTACGGATGATAAATATAATATTATTAGAAGTCATAAAAAGACTTATGACCCAGACGGAAAACTAATAAAAAGAGAGGGATGCCATCTATGGGGTTCTAGACTTTTTGGACCAGCAAATACAGCTGAAAATAGAAGACTAAATAGAACAGCTAGAAGAAGATTGGCACGTAGAAGAAGACGTATTATCCTTCTTAGAGAGTTATTTCAACCTGAAATGGATAAGATTGATCCGAACTTCTTCAGAAGATTGGATCAATCTAATCTTTGGAATGAAGACAAAGATAAAGAATTGCAAATGGAGCATAATTTCTTATTTAATGATAAGGATTTAACTGATAAAGAATACTATAAGGATTTCCCTACAATTTACCATTTGAGAAAAGCCATGGTTAATGGATTGACTAATAATGACCATTATTATGATCCTAAAAAACAATTTGATATTAGAGAAGTTTAGTTAGTATTGGCACACATGATAAAATATCGTGGAAACTTCTTGATGGAAGGTGATGTAAAAGGTTCTGTAGTTGATCCTACTTATTTGAAACAGTGCTTTGATAATATTGATAATTTAATTAAAAATTCAATAGATGAAGATAATGCTGATAAAGAAGATGATGATAAAATAATTCCATCAGAATATTGCTTTAATGTTGATATAAAAAGGGCTAATAGATTAATAAATTTATTTAAAAACGAAAGTGGGAAACAAAACTTAAAAGATAGTGAAAAAATAGAATTTGGCAAAAATCTCACAGGTATTAGACAATCATTGCTGAGCTTAATTAATGGTTCGGCTGTAAGCCTAAAAGATTTACTTCCCAAAGATCAAATTTTAGATGAAGAGTTTGGAAAAAATAAAATTGATTTTTCGAAAGAATCTTTTGAAAATGACTTAGATAGTTATAATCTTAATGATTTTTATTCTCAAGTTTTATTAGAAGCCAAGAAAATTTACGATTTTAGAATTCTAGCCTATTTATTACATAATAATGGCTTATTATGTGATGCTATGGTTAATGTTTATGATGAACATAAAGAACAATTAGCAGCATTGAAGAGACTATATAAGAAATTTGCTACTAAAGAACAGTATTACTTTATGTTTAGAGATCCTAAAATTTTAGGCTTAGGTGACTCTAATGGTAAAAATGAGAAGAAATCAAAAGTTAAAAATCAGCCTAAAGCTTCTTATGTTTCTTATATCGGATATACTAAGACGAGTGGTAAAAGGAAGTATACAGGTGCTCATGTGACCAAGGAAGAAATAATAGATGATTTGATTGAGCAAATTAAAGATGATATAGGTTCTTCAATAGGAAAATATGCTAAATATATTATTAGCAAGGAAAATGCTTATAAGAAAGATAAAAAAGGAAAAGAGACATTAAAAGTAGGTGCATATAAAGTAAGATTAAGTAATAATCCAAATAATGAAGAAACTATCTTTTATACAGCAAATGATGAAACATTGATTGGCAATGAAAAAAAAGACAATCCTTATTTTTTTGAAGATTCAAAAGAAAAGAAAGACTCTGTTCTTATTATGAAGGCATTAGAAAGCAAAATTCGTTTTTTACCTAGACAAAATTCACGCAATAATGGTGTCTTCCCATATCAATTGAATTTAAACGAAATGAGGACTATTATTGAGAACCAAAGCAAATATTATCCTTTTTTAAAGGATAAAGCACCTTCTTTCCCTGATGGTAAAACTGAAGAATATAAAATTGTATCTTTGCTGAAGTTTAAGATTCCTTATTATATTGGACCTTTATCTCAGCCAAATGATTATGTTAGAGATGATAAAAGAGATAATCGTTGGGTACAATTTAAAGGAGAAAATAATCAAGGAATTATTAATCCTTGGAATTTTAGTCAAATTGTAGATTTAGAAGGCACAGCAGATAAATTTATAAGTAATTTAACTAACTATTGCACTTATATCTTTGGTGAGAATACTCTTCCTAAAGAGTCTTTGTTATTTCAAACATATAAAGTGTTAAATGATTTGAATAACCTTAAAGTAAATGAACAATTGATATCTAAAGAAGATAAGGATTACGTTATTGAAAATGTTTATTTAAAAAAGAGAAAGATAAAAGGAAAAGATATTTTAAATGCGTTGAAACATAAGTATAAAGATGAACCTTCTATAACTACCAAAGGCTCTGGCAAATCTATTGGAGAAGATGAAGTTGATTTAACAATGTTTAATTCGTCATTATCTTCGTTTATTGATATGAGTGATTCAAATGCTTTTGGACCTGAGTTTTATAAGGACTCTAGTAAATTTGAACTAGCAGAAAAGGTAATAGAACTTATTACAATTGTTGAAGATAAAGATTTACTAAAGGAAAGACTAAAGAAGCTTGGATTATCTGATAATCAGGTGAATTTTCTTTCTAGGAAAAATTATTCCGGATGGGCTCCATTGTCTAGAAAATTGTTAGATGGTATTACGATTGATTGTGTCAATGAAAATACTGGTGAAGCTTATCCTGTGACTATTATTGATGTCATGAGAGATACACCATTAAATTTTATGGAAATATATGAGACAAAAGGATCACAATTTTCAGGATTTAAAGAGAAAGTTGCTGAATTGAATGATGAGAAGAATATTTGTAGAGATGATTTAATAGATGAATCATATGCTTCTCCAGCTATGAAGAGAAGTGTCAAACAAACATTTAAGGTTATCGATGAATTAAAGAATACTTTAAATATTGATCATTTTGATAGAATCTTTGTTGAAGCAACTAGAGCACCTGGCGAAGCTGGAAAGATGGTTAAATCAAGAAAGAAGCAGTTGGAAGTGGCATATGATGCTGCTAAGGATTTGGTCGATCAAGAATTGCGTGATGACTTAGAAAAGCAAACTGATGATCAGTTAAGAAGGAAACAAGTATATTTGTATTTCATGCAATTAGGAAGATCTGTATATTCCGGTGAAAAAATTGATCTTAATGAATTGGATAAAAAGTATGATATCGACCATATTATTCCTCAAGCAAAATTAAAGGATGATAGTTTTAATAATATGGTTTTGGTTGAGAGAGAACTAAATAATAAAAAACAAGACGAATATCCTATTCCTTCAACAATTATTTCTGAACAAGGTAGAAACTGGATTAAAAAATTAGCTAATATAAAAGATAAAAACAAAAGATCTTATTTTATGCCTAAGGACAAGGAAAATAGATTGCTTAGACCTGAATTAAAACAATTGACTTCGGATGAATTAAATGGATTTATCAACCGTCAATTGACACTGACCAATCAATCAGTAAAAGCTGTATGTGATATTCTCAAGATGACTGAAAAAGGTTCGGAGATTATTTATTCCAAAGCTAATTTCGTTTCTGATTTTAGAAAACTTTGTGGTGAATTAAGACCTTCTTATGATGCTTTCGTCAAAGTTCGTGATATCAATGATTTCCATCATGCCAATGATGCATATTTGAATATAGTTGTTGGAAATGTTTATTATGAAAAGTTTAAGAATTTCTATATAAATAATCGTATTGACTATGATAATAATGGCAAAAAAGATTTAAGTGTCTTAGCAAGTAAATTGTTCACAAAAACTCAAGCCGATGATAAGACTGGAAATATATATTGGGAAGCTCATTTCCATAACAAAAAAGAAATAAATGCTAATGGAAAAGAAATAACAATTAAAGTAAGAGATGAAGGAACAAAGAGTACTTTTGATAAAATAGAGCATTATATGGAATTGAACGATCCTTTGGTCACTCAAATGCAATATACATCAAGTGGTAAGCAAGGATTTTTTGGAAAAATCACACTAAAAACTAAAGCGAAAGATAATGAAGATAACTCAGATAAATTATTTCCTTTAAAACAGCATTTAAGATCAGATAGTAATAAAGTTATGGATGTTAATAAATATGGCGGATATTCAGATATGATTACTCCATATTTTATGCTTGTTAAATCTGAGGGGAAGAAAGGAAAACATATTTATTCATTAGAATCAATTCCTACTATTTATTTGAAGTCTTTTAAGAAGAAAGAAGAGGATACTATTAATTATTTAAGTTGCAAAAACAAATTAAAGAATCCTGTTGTTATATCTGACAAGTTGTTAATGAGAACTATCGTTAAGATTCCTTGTTTTAAAAATGATTCTAATTTATCACTTGTTAAATTAGGAACTTCAGGGAGAACAGGAAATAATATAATTTATATAAATTTATCAGAATTAATTTTGCCCATAGAATGGAAAAATTATTATAGGAAAATAAGTAATTTGCTCGGCACTAATGTTTCTTCAACTAAATCTAAGGATTTATCAAAATATACAGAACAAATGAAAAATGATCCTACTTCTACCTTAGTTGATGGATCTAATAAAGTCGAGCATGATAAAAATAATAGATTCTTCAGTTATCTAATCAATAATGTCATTAATAAACCTATATTTGAAGGATTGCCTCAAACCAGTTGCTCTTTTATTAAATTGGAAAGCAAGTATGACGAATTTTGCTCTTTAAATACTCTTGAACAAGCGAAGATAATAGCTACAATAATCAAATTGCTTTCATGTAAAAGCGTGCAAGGTTGTAAACTTTCAAATTTATCAGGTCTACCTTCTTCTTTAGGTGCGTTGACTAGTAATAAGGCTCTCACGGAAGGAACAATAATTTTAAAAGAATCAAGTTGTGGTTTGAAAGAAAATATTATATTTGTCGTTCCAAATGATTAAGGCTGTTAACGGTGGGATATCGAATAGTTAAAATTAACAAGCGTTGTAAGCTTGAAACCTCTATGGAGTATCTTGTCTATAGAGCTGAAGAAGAATATAGGATTCTTTTGGACGAGATATCAGTTTTAATAATTGAGAATCAGCAAGTTTGCATTACAGCTGCTTTGATGTCTAAATTGATGAACCATAAGGTCAGAGTTGTTTTTTGCAATGATGCTCACATGCCCCAAGGAGAATTAGAGCCGTATGCTGGCTGTTATGATACTCCTAGCAAGATAAAAACCCAGTTAAATTGGAATCCAATTGTTTGTGATGAAGTTTGGAGCAAGATTATTAAATATAAGATTCATAATCAAGCACAAGTTTTAAAGCTTAAAGGAGATGAGAAAGCTTTTAATTTACTTAAAGACTATGAATATGATATTCATAGAGGCGATTCTACAAATAGGGAAGGCTTAGCAGCAAAAAGTTATTTCTTTTCGTTATTCGGATTAGATTTTGAAAGAAGGAAGGAGTCTGATGTTAGAAATATTTATTTGAATTATGGATATTCATTACTTCTAAGCCTAGTCAGCAAAGAAATTGCTTCTTTTGGCTATCTAAATGCCTTTGGAATTCATCATATTGGAACTACCAATCATTATAATTTGGCTTGTGATTTTGTCGAACCTTTAAGGCCGTTTGTAGACAATATGTTGGTTAGAAATGAATTAACTCCAGACAATTTTAAAAGACAATTTATGAATATGCTGACTAGTGAAGTTAGAATCGATGACAAAAACATGCTATTAAATAATGCAGTTAGAGATTATGTTTTAAGTATCCTTACAGCATTGAAAACAGAAGATCCTAATTTGATTTTACAAATTACATTTAAAGATGGGACTATATAGATACATGAGATCAATATTAATGTTTGATCTTCCTGTTTTAACAGCTACTGATAGAAAGAACTATAGGCAGTTTGTAAAGTTCTTAAAGCAATCTGGATTTATTATGTTTCAAGAATCGGTGTATATAAAGCTGTCAATAAATGAATCTAACGTTAAAGCTATGGAAAAAGTAATGAAAAATCATCTTCCACCTAAAGGATTTGTTACTATGCTTACTGTTACGGAAAAACAATTTCAAAGTATGAGTTTCTTAGTTGGAGAATTTAAAACTGACGTCATATGCACAGATGAAAAGGTTATTGAATTATGATTGTTATAAGAAGTAAAGATTTTGATCAGGAATTGAGCCTTGATTCAAATAAGTTTTATTCTTTAGTTATAGAGAATGTTAGTTTTTATAGGACTTTCTATATCGGATTGAAAAATCAAATAGAAAGCGGAGACGATTATCTTTTGTATGAAGATACAAATGATAAGAAAGGATCTATAGATAAAGATTGTTACCTTATAGAAAATCCTCTAAATATTCAAATTGATGAGAAGAAGATTAATTTAGTAGTACAAAAATCAATTGGTACTAAACAACCTCCAGAGATAAGAGAAAGTTATCAAGTGTTATTGAGCAAAATTAATGAATTCATTAATAGTATTAGTTACGATTACTATTTGCCTTTGATTTTTGATGATGGATTAACGTTAGTCAACTTTTTAAAAGCTATTAATCTTAGAATAGCTGATACTACTGATAATCCAGTTGATCAGTTAGTATTTAAAATTAGAGAGCTATCTTATGTATTAGGTTTTAAAGTCTTTTTTATTATGAATTTATACGATTACTTCACTCCTAACGAGATAGAAAGTATCCATAAGGAATTGAATAGTCTTGAAATAAAGATGATCAATATTTCATCTCATAGAAATAAGTATAAAATCAACAATGAATTCATTGTTGATATCGATGAAGATTTGGCTGAAATTCATATTGGAGAAGATGAATAAAAAGAGTATAATTTTGGATGTATTAGCGGTGCTTTCTTCCCGGCCTTTTAAACGGGATTTGAGGTTTGAGGTTTGAGAGTATTGCTAAAACAAATACAACACGTACGAATAACGGCGAACATCAGACGAAGCATAAGTTTGAGAGTATTGCTAAAACAAATACAACACGTACAGAATAACCACGAGCAAGCATCACATCTTGTTTGAGAGTATTGCTAAAACAAATACAACACGTACCCTATTTCCATATTGTTGCGTGATAAATAGTTTGAGAGTATTGCTAAAACAAATACAACACGTACGCTGCTTTGCGTTATAGACATTCTTATTGTGTTTGAGAGTATTGCTAAAACAAATACAACACGTACCAACGCGCATATAAGTTATCTCAGCGTCAGGTTTGAGAGTATTGCTAAAACAAATACAACACGTACAAGAAAATCAGCGATTGTATAATAAACATGTTTGAGAGTATTGCTAAAACAAATACAACACGTACTGATATATTAGCAATGCTATGTAAATTGTGTTTGAGAGTATTGCTAAAACAAATACAACACGTACTTTAGAGGTGTATATTAAGCGTATCCTGAGTTTGAGAGTATTGCTAAAACAAATACAACACGTACATAAGAACATATCTATTGCATTCGATATTTGTTTGAGAGTATTGCTAAAACAAATACAACACGTACTCTAACTGTCTATTATTATATAGTTTTTAGTTTGAGAGTATTGCTAAAACAAATACAACACGTACTAAAGCTTTCTGGAAGTAGTCGAACGGCTTGTTTGAGAGTATTGCTAAAACAAATACAACACGTACCTCTTGGATAATCTCGTGGCTAAAACAAGGGTTTGAGAGTATTGCTAAAACAAATACAACACGTACCTGCTTTGCGCTATAGACATTCCTATTGTGTTTGAGAGTATTGCTAAAACAAATACAACACACACGACTACAGAAAGCAGACAGAAGAAATACTGACTTGACACGCTATTTTCATCCATTTTCATCGTTTTTTCGCTCCGATTAGAACTAAATAGATGCAGCAAATTGAAAGAATAGATTCATCGTTGTGTTATCATATAACTGCTTATGTAACCATCTGAAAATTTTTATAATCAGTGGGCTTTCAAAGCAAACACACGACCAAATCAAACATGGAAAACACAGCGCTACCGGCAACGACCATCCGGCAATACAAATTCAACAAGGAAGGAGCAGAAGAGCTCCTGAAAACAAACAAAGGCATTGATTGGCCCGTTGTCTATATTTTGGATGGCAAAGATGGGCAAAAGTCAGTTGCTTACGTAGGAGAGACTTCCAGCGCTTATAATCGAATGTTACAGCATCTAGACAATGTTGTCAGAAAGCCGATGATTAACGAATACGTCCTCTTCAATGACATGTTCAACAAATCAGCCATTTTGGATATCGAGAACATGCTTATCGAACACATGCATGCAGATGGAAAATTCGAACTCCAAAACCTGAACAATGGACAATCGAAATTCCACAACTACTATCAGCGTGGTCTTTACAAGGAATTGTTCAAAAGAATTTGGAAACAGCTGAAGAAAGAAGGCTTGGCGGACAAAACGCTCCTACAAGTGGAAAACTCGAAAATTTTCAAATACTCTCCGTTCAAACAGCTCACTGACGAACAGTATGACCTGGAAGTAAAGCTCCTTGATGATATCACCGTTGCTCTGAAATCCGGGCAGAAGAGAAACATCATCGTGGAAGGTGGAGCTGGAACTGGGAAATCCATCCTCGCGGTCTCCCTTATCAAATACATAGCGGACGTCTGCACACAGAAAGTGGACTATAGCGACATCGAAAGTATCGAGGATCTCGAAAGCACCATCAGCTACATGCAGATGAATAAAGAGATAGCAAGCCTCCCTAAGCCCAGTATCGCTTTCGTGGCTCCCATTGACGGAATTCAGAAACACCGTGAAGTCCGTATTCAAGAACATACCATCCTTGAAAAACGTGGATGTCGTCAGTCCTGTCGATTTAACAAAGAAGAAGGAAGGATATGATATCGTTTTGGTAGATGAAGCCCATCACTTGGCAACCTATGGAAAGTCGACAAGCCATCTTTCCTTCAAGCAGGCGGATGACAGACTAGGGTTTACGGACTATGAGAATACCACCCAGCTCGACTGGATCAAGAAGCAGGCGAAACATGTCGCAATCTTCTTTTATGACCGAAAACAGTCTACCTCTGGAGCAGATGTTCCGGAGAAGGATTTCCTTGCCATGAAGGATGAGAAAAAGAACAACTGGTATCCGATTAACCATCAGATCTGGCTCATTGCCGGAGAGGACTACATTTCCTATTGGTCGAAGCTATTGAGAAACGAGACAAATGAAAATGCACCTGACTTTCGTTCTACAGGATACGATTTCAAGATATTCGACGATTGCGCCGAAATGATGGATGCGATAAAGGAAAAAGACAAGGAATACGACGGATTATGCCGGGTCGTCTCCGGCTATGGTTTCCCATTCACAAAATCCATGCGAGATAAGAAAGGAATCCATTCCACCCAGGACTATGACTTCATGATTGACGGAAAGAAATACAGCTGGAATGGAATCAACGAAAACTTCGCAACCGATGAGAAATCCGTCTCGCTTATCGGCTCGGTTTTCACCTGCCAGGGATATGATCTCAACTATGCAGGCGTCATCTTTTCAAACGATATCCGGTTCAACAAAGAAAAAGGCGTCATCGAATGCGTTCCAAGTTCTTATTATGATAAGCATGGCAAAGTAGGGACGGATGTCAACAAAACGATTGAGGACATCATCAATTCCTATCTCGTTCTTCTGACCAGAGGAATGAAGGGGACATATATCTATTGCTGTGACAAGAACCTAAAAGAATATTTAAAGCAGAAGTTTGGCAAAACAAATTAATAAGTCTCAGATCACATTAGAAACAATATGGAAAAGAATGAAAGTGCTAGGAAAACTATAAAGTTTTTCAAGGCCATTCAATGACTCTTGGATTGCAAAACAATGCGTCCGCATGTCTTAAATAGAACTCGATAGAATCCTTTCTGAATATTGAAAAAAGTTCGATAAAATCTTTGCTTTTTCGAGAGCATAATTTTGCTTTCTAGGTCATAAAAAAAGGAAAAGCTGCCAAAGCTTGCCTGTGTTCTACATTGTTGGAACCATGGCGCTCTGGCAGCTTTTTTATAAGGCTTTTGGCGACAATCTGGAGGAATACCATGAAATTTTGGCCATGGCAATGTCCTCCGGATATAAAAAAGGAGTTCCCGCAGGAACTCCCCTGGTCGCAGGCCACGCAGGTATCTGCAACTCAATCGTCAAACACTATACACAGAAAGATGGGATTTGTCAATTTCATCAACTAGTTATATGACTCAATGTTATGATATGCACGAATCAGTTTCTACATATACAAATTAAAGAAAAGCCCCACAGATTGTGAGGCTGAATGCTAGGACATCTCCTTCTTGTCGTTCTTATCATTATCCAAAGCCGAGGAAAGTGCCTTAAGGGTAGTGCCTTTCTTCATGTCATCATAATGGGCATAGACCTGCTTGGTCATACCCATTTCCTCGGTCAATTGTCTCTGAGTCTTCCCATTGTAAGAAAGCTCAACGATGACTTTTTTTCTTTCATTGAGTTTGGATATGGCATCGTAAAGAAGAACGTCTCTTTCGTTTCTGAGGCACTGCTCTTCTGGGTTGAGGCTATCGTCTACAAGTCCGTCTTCGAACTCCGTACAGTCTTCGAGCATGGATTCGAGGGAAAACAATCTGCGTTTCCTCTTCTCCTCGCGCTTGAACTCACGGTACGCTTCCGTAAGGAACAGGATGCGTTTCTTCTTCGGAAGGGAAAACGAGGCCTTAAAAAGGCCTTCGTCCATCGGAAAAGAGACCTCTATGGCCTTTTCGGACTTCTTGGAGACGATTTTCATTGTTATTATTTTAACAGCCATCGACTGTCCTCCTTTCAGGAGAACAGACAAGTGAAAAGAGTAGGTCGTCGTTGCCTGTCTATCAGAAGCTGCTCTCCTAATCAGGCAGACAGCCCAGCAATCAGGCCGTTGATGCGTTGATAAGTTTGTGAGTTGCTAATCACGTTGCCAGAACAACAACCTAGAACTTCCCTAGGCTCCCTAATATTGAAACATATATGTTTACTAAAAATAAAAAAGAAAAACTCTTATTTGCACGTGAGTGATATGAACTTTAGGACTTATCGGCGCTTTTAGCCATTCCCCAGCTTCGATAGCGTAAGATTTTACGCTTTTTCACCGCAAGCTCGATGAAAGCCTGCGCCTTTTGGAAGGCATCCCCCGGCGTGTTCCAGTAAAAGCAGAATAGATTTAGCCAATCCTGCAATTCCTTCCGCGAGAATCCTAGGTGAGAGCCTATGAATCCTGATAGATACCGGTGGATTTCGTTTACGGAATCCATGTTTTTTTTCGAGTCCCACGCGGGGATCAAATTCTCGAAAATGGAGGCTTATGCGAATTTTTTCATGTACCGCTGGCCGCACGTCAGAAAGCATGGTTTGAAAGCCACCATCGAATACTTGTTCGCAAGGGGCTGTGGAACGGAAAAAAGCAGGTTGTCGGAGTCGCTTTTCTAAAAATTCCCGTCATTTGGGTATTTCGCATCCAACATTTGCTGTTATATCTAGATTAAAATGATAGAGAAAGAAAAAAATAGTATTTACATCCTTCTCTCACTATATTTTCATTACGCTAAGCATGTTTTTTAGCATTTTCTGTACATCAACAACATAATTCAAGCATTCTTGCGCTTTAATTAGTGTCAACGCTTTTTTGTGAGCTGAGGGATTCCTATAGTCCTTTCGCACTTTTTCTATAAATTCGCAATCCCGCAAAATTTCGCTTTCGATCTTATCTGTTGCAATACAAGTGGAATCAAAAAGGCATTTTTTCGAATATGATAGGAATTCTTCTTTTTCTGAAGAGGGAGCCCACTTAAGGTGATGCGTGTACCTGTCGTATTCCACGCCAAGAAGATGAATAACTTCACCTAATGTAAAATGTTCCTCATCCATGATTTCCAGTTTTTTCTTTTGATTATTCCATTTTTGTAATGACTTTGGAAAATCAGATTCTTTTTTATACTTTGAACTTAGATAACATTTATAAGAGGTCAAGAACCGTTTTGTTACTTCAATTTCTAATGTTTTAGTAATTAGCAAGCAAACGCCAGAATAGTCATATAAAGTTCCATCTTCCCTATTAGACATCATCGCATAAGTCGATTTAGCTGTTATCAAAAAGTTCTTGCTTTCGTCCTTAAGACGTGCCCAAATTTTATCAGTCAGCTCTCCGATTAGAACGTCCTTAAAAAAAGACCAGTCGCCCTTCTCAAATAATTTTTTTGCCAAATCACTGACTATACAAACTATTTCATTCTGCAATTTCTTATGTGCCAGCTCTTTGACATATTCATCTGAACTGTCCAATTCTTCCGCTAAGCTTTCTCTTTTGTTTTCGATTTTCAAAAAAGAGCTATTAAATTCTTGTTGACTAAAGCCAGCCTGAGAAAGAAAAACATTGAAATAGTCATTCCTTCTTTTCAGAACGTTAATGTTGGTCACTAATTCCGTACACAGGGATCTAAGCTGCTTCAATTCTCCGTTTGCATTACTTAGACGAATCTTAAGATTAGAGTTTTCACATTCGAGTCTCCGCAAAGGATCTTGAGGAAGATCATTCGCTTCAATTTTGTTCTCCTGGTTTGATAATCTTTGGCTTTCAATCTTACATAACGCCAAGTCTTCTAATCCTTTCTTAATTTTTTTCTCGATAATTTGATCATCAAATTTACGCCATTTCTTCACAAAAGCGATTTCTGATTCGTCAAAATATTTAACATCATGCACGTCCAACGCTTCGTTCGTAACGAAAACGCCAGCAAAATCATATGAAGCAGTGCCAAAGCAATTGTCATAAACGATTTCTCCTTCAGATAGAGAAGATGGTAAGGACGAGGAGAAAGAAAAAGTAACCGAATCCTTACCACTTAGTTTCTTACTTGCTACTAAACGTTCATATCGTGGTAAATCTGCTAAGAATATCAAGTACTTAAAATCTTTATTGCTGCGTTCCCATGTTACAAAAGAAAGAAAATTGTCTTTGTTGACCAAAAAGCGATTTTCACTTTTCCACATTAACAAATCTTTTATATATCTAAAAACTACACCAACTCTATTTTCATAATCGCTTTCAAGTCTTTCCGCTAAAGCCATAGCCAAAAAACCACCGCCCATGCCAACAGGAATAATAACACTCAAATGTTGTGCACGATTTTTAACCTTGTCTTCAATGCTATCAAGGCATTGAGTTTGATAATCCCTCAAGTTAACTTGCATTTTCTTCCTCCAATCCACAGGTATATTTTCAGTTTCTTTCAAAAAATACTAACTAATATTTTCTCGTTACATCATAAGGACATTGCTATTATATATTACCCCTTATGTTTCTTATATGCTTGCATTTCAAAATGATAATGAAAAGAATATTCTAACAATTGCCTTATTGATTTAAGCTTGAGTACTAAAAATATGGTTTTATTTTTCCTGCATCATCATGACAACCAAACAGGCATTGTCATTATCCCAGACGACATTGACAAGCTTCCACCCATATCTTCCGTAGCTGTTGAGTTCCTGTTACATGACTCCGTAGTTGTTCTCGGATAAGACTGTGTACTTATAGTTCATAAAGAAAAAACTTCTTCTTTCTTTTTTAAGGAGTCTTGTTTCCTTATGTACTCCATGATCGTAAGCAAATGGGATTCTAGGCCCTTCAATCTTCGATTATTATTGAGAAAAACGCATTATTTTTGAAGGCGGGTGACAAATGAAAGACGATTATTTATTCGGTTTCCCGATTATCAGAAGTTCGTTCACGTATCTTCTGTTGCAGGCTTTCCCAGCAATGGTTCTAGCCAATCTCAGTTTATTTTCATCCACGATTGTATAGAAGAAATAGCCATCGCTACTGCTGGTATAAAGTTGTTTTATAAACTCGGTATTGGAATTGCTGATAGCAACCGCGATTCCTTTCTCAAGCAATTGATCACAGATATTTTTGAGTTCCTTCTGCTTCTTTCTGCCAAAGCCCTGCTTCGTGTAAGAAGTGAAGCCGCTTTGGAGTGGTTCAACATCATAGGGAGGATCAAAATAAACGAAATCGCCAGTTTTTGCCTTATCGAGAACTTTTTTATAGTCGCCTCGGACAAAAGAAATATTGTTTTCGATGATATAGTTATGTGCAGACATTATGCTTTCCAATGAAGGAAGAGAGACTTTGTTTTGATGATTCCAGGGAACATTATTGTGTCCTTTGGAATTGACTCGCCAAATACCATTGAAACAGGACTTATTAAGATAAACAAAGCGAGCTGCCCGTTCAACTTTACTGAATTTCTTGGCGAAATCTGGCATCAAGTCGAGGTTTCTCACTTCATAGTAAAAGTCCTCGGAATGAAAAGATGCGAAATCATTTCTCAGAGTTTCAAATAATTCCTGCGGTGAGTTTTTAAGGACATTATAAAAATTGATTAGCTCTGGATTTTGATCGATGCCTATGGCATTTTTATGTTTCAGGAAAAACATCAAAGCTCCGCCACCTAGGAAAGGTTCAAAATAAGTGGCGCCGGGCTTTAAAAGCTTGCCATCTTCAAAATAGGAAGCAATCACAGGAGCCAGTCTTCTTTTTCCGCCAGCCCACTTGATTACCGGATAAACTATTTTCTCCATTAGAACAAATCCACGCTTTGATTAAGTTCTTCCAAATAAGCCGAAACTAGTTTAACGAATGTTTCTCTTTCATCATTGGGAATGCCTTTTTTAAAGGAAGAAAGATCCCCATCCAGCCAGCCCTTTCCAACAGCATTGGCTATTTTCATCAATTCGTCTATAACTTGTTTTAGTAGATCCCCATTACTTCTGACGTCCTTAAAATCAAGGTTATGCTGAGCTGAATAGCGTTCGATAAGAACATCAACGGCAGTATCGTAAACAGTATCTGTATCATCGCGCCATTCACTGCCTTTGGAATCAAAAGTATCGTTGAAATGTTCGGAATAGCTATTGGGATACTTCAGTCCATATCCAGCCAAAAAGATGAAGCTTCCTTTTGTCGATAAGCCAAAATAGTCGTTCAAGCCCTCAAGCAAGGGGCTTATAGAACTATCAAATTTTTTGTTTGCAAACTTTGCAATTGTCTTTGCTGTCATTTCGAGCCTCCTATATTATTCAAATCGAGAATAGATGGGTATTCTTCTAGTGATGTGACGGGTCCGTTTTTCTTAAGATAGTAGACTTTTCCAACTTTGTCTCCTTCATAGAAGTAACTTATCTCACTTGAGGTTAATTCCGTATCAATCGGAGTCAAAATCCATTGTTTAACAACTGTCGGCATTAGGTGAATCAGACTCTCACGATTGCGTAAATCAAGGTTGCTGAATGGGGTGTCCATGACTAGAGGGAAGTTGCAGGTAGGTTTCGCATTGGATGCCGTCGCTGTCAAGCCCATAACAAAAGCCATGGAAGCAAGAAGTTTTTGACCTGCAGACATTTGTCCAAAGGTTTCCTGACCATTTTCCTTATAGACTTTGATACTATAATCATCATCAAGTTTCAGTCGGTTGAACAAAGCCTTGTCGTCATCTGATAGAAGCTGAATGAAGAATTCGTTTGCGCGAGTGGAAATCTCTTGTTGCGCTTCTTTTAGATATCTGCTTTTCAGAGCCTGAAGTTTCTTTCTAGTTTCGTCATAAAACGCATATTGCTTCTGCTTTCCGCTTTGCATAGCAGCATCTTCATTTAACTTATCGATTCTTCTAAGCCATTCTCCTTCTTTAATTTGCAAATCAGCAAGTCTTTTGTTTGCTTCATTAAGAATAGATCTTTTGTTCTTTATCAGTTCATCTATTGATCCTTCGCTTTTAGCTGACTCTATAATCTGAGAATTTAAGTCATCAAAATCCTGGTCAGTAGGCAGCTTTCTTTCTTCGGCAATCTTTTCCTTTTGCAATTGCTGCAATTCAGAAATCAAGTCTGTAACCCGTTTAAGATTGCTCTCAAATGAGCTGAGAGCCCCTTCATCGATGTGGTGAGAATTCAGCCTTGCGCGATTCGACATTTCAAAAGAAACGTCGTCGCCACCATCCAAGGATTTCAAATAATTCTCCAAATGCTGACGCTTCTCAGGAGTAAGCGGGTTATCACAGCATATGCATTTGTTGGACTCCAAAATCATTTTGACAATATCTGCACCGCCTTTTTTATCTATAGAAAGCTTGTCAAAAGTTTCTTTGCTTTCTCTCCCAAAAGAAGAATAAATCCCTTTCAAAAGATAATTTTGTGAGGACTGTTTCAGAGTCAACAGAGAAGAAGTCAATAACTGGTCTTTGCTTGATATGGAATCCCGAAGCCGATTGATTTCGTTCACAATATCCCGATACTCATTGAGGCTTTCTGCGTGTCTTAAGGCTTTCTCATATTCCTTTTCATATTTTGCAATCTCATTGTTGAGTTTCTGGATATCGTTAGTGGCTTCCTTCATACCTTCTTGGACAACCTTAAGCTCATTGTTTGCCTTGGCTAAATCAGAAGCGGTTTTTTGTGAGACCCCCGTTCCTTTAGATACCTGAGCAGCCAAGATTTTTAAAGCGTCAACTGTCTTATCGAGATCGTTGATGTTAAGCATCTTCTCAATTATCTTCTGCAACTCTTGCTTAGTATTGCGATCATTTTGTTTAAACAAGTCCGTGTATTTGACACCATCAAAGAAAAGAAACCCACGGATATTCTCTCCTATGATGGAATTCATGAAGTTGTCTATCTTTTTCTTGCCCCACGAGCATTCAATTCCTTCCTTGAAAAGGCGTGTTTCAACGTTGTTGTTGTCTTGAAGAATATGCCCATTGGTATTATTTGCCTTGATGGTTCGTTGTATTTCATATTCCGAGCCGTCTTCCTCAAAAGTCACCGTCACAGTACAAAAAGCACTCTTACCATTCGTGAGCAATGGAGCGCTTACCATAAAGTCCTTATCATCAGCAATTTGGAACTGCTCGTATTTGACTGTTCCAAACAATCCAAAAAGCAGGGCCATCAAAATTTCCGGTTTTCCCAGCACCGTTTTCAGCACGAATAATCGTCACATTCTTATCGCCAGCGGCAAAATCAATCGTTGTCTCTTTATCGAAACGACGATAATTTTTCATTTTTAGAGATAAGAGTTGCATATCACTCGCCCTCCGACTCTTTGAAGCATTCTTCTGCTAGTTTTTTAACATCATCACTGTTGGGATTCCCATCCGTGTTTTCCACTAAGCTTAAGATTCCTAATGCAAGTTTTGCTTCGGCAGGTTTGAACTCCTTTTGTACGTCTTCTCTTATTTTTTGATTTTTGAACTCGTTCTCTGGCATATCTTTAATCCTCCTCTGTGTTATCTTCGTTCTTCATTTTCCAAGGACTTTCCTTTGCATATTCAGTCAAACCGTTATGATCTATTAAATATTCTATCATTTTGCGGTCGTCTTTATTCTTCGAAAGCCGGTTGAATTCAGCCACACGCGCCAATTCACGTTTAATCACTTTCATTTTCTCTTCATTGGAATAGAGGAATGTATCGGGCGCTATTGTCACAAAATCGTAAATCTCCGCTGTTTTGTCTGGATACCGATCAGACTTTCTTAGCACACGACCACGTCTTTGAATAAATTCACGAGGGTTTGTGGAACTAGCCAAAATATACTCAGCGTGGCAATTTGGTATATCAACGCCTTCATCAAGGCATTGGATTGCAACAAGAACGTCGATGTTTCCTTCATTGAAGCTTTTAAGAATGGCTTGTCTATCCTTGTCTTTGGTATTTGCCACAATTCCGTGAACCTTTAAACCGAATCTGGTCTTAATCTCTCGAATCATCGATTCCACCTGTTCATCGAAGACATAAACAATAGAACCCGATTTATCCGGCACATTAGAGAAAAGTTCAAAAAAGTCAGTCCACTTATTCTGCGCGCTCTTCGATATCTTTGCTCTTTTCTCCAAAGCTCTTTTCAAGTCATCAGACATGGACTTTTCATCCGAGTTATCGGCTTTGGAAAGCTTTGCAATCTTATCCGAAATTGATATAAACTGCGCCATTTCATCTGGGGTCAGTTCGCTAAGAATGATGTGGTAATTATAAGGACAAAGTTTATGGCTCTGTATGGCCTGCTCCATAGAATATTCAAAGACATTTGGCCCGATGGTTTCTTCGATATATTTTGTGCCTTTCTCATCGAGCCATCGTTCTGGAGTAGCCGATAGCCCTATACGATAGGAATTCTTTCGAGGGGTGAATGTACGCATAATCTTTGGCGTTCCAAGCTTATGGCACTCATCAAAGACATAAATGAAGTTGCCTTTCGAGCGTTGGATTACGCTTTGAAATTTAACATCGGTTAGACTTTTATATGTCGTGATAGCGAAAATCGAATCATGACCATCGAAGAATCTTAAATCACAAGCCAATTTAGAAAACCAGTCGTTCCGATTAGAAGTACATTTATGAATAATAGGTGCATTGAAAACTTTATTGATTGCTTCTTCCCATTGGTCAATCAAGGTAGTTTGAGGAACGCAAATTAAAACAATGGAATTGCCTTTTTTTTCGATGATTTGCTTTGTGGCTAGAAGACTGGTAAATGTTTTTCCGGTACCTGTGGCCATCGATAGAATTCCACGATAGTCATTACTTTTGAGGGCATTTATTGCATCTATCTGATAATCTCTTGCCTGGATTCTTTTACCGTTTTTCTGGTGATCATCAATAAGTTCCATAAGACTCTCGTATGGATTCTTGTCACTTGCCATGCGTCGGTAATCAATCTTTACGATTTCAGGCAGATCTATGAGAAAATAGTTTTCTGGTTTTCCTTCCCAGTCGTTTTTCCAAATATCCTCAAAGGATTTGATATGTCTATCTTCTCCTAAACGCCAGGAGCAGAAAACGCTCAGAACCTCCAGGTTATTAACTGCGTTACTGGTAGCGTTGAGACTGCCATTGGTGCAAACGGAGTTTTCTTCGGAATCGTACCAGAAAGACACCTTCGGATGGTAGATATTGATAGCCGAAGTCTTATGGACAAGCAAATGAACATCCAGGATATCCTGCGATACCATCCAAGCCAAATAATTCAAGGTCCATTCTTTTCCACTCTTTTTGGCGGTTTCAACAGCGTCTTTCACTAGAATGTCTTCAAGGATTTTGTTTGTTTTTGCCTTTTCGCCTTTCTGAAAAGACTCGAATTCGTCTTCACCGACCTTAACAGAAGTCAGAAGGACCATCTTTCCGCCGTTCTTGACGAATTCGACAAGACCATCTTTGGCCAAATCGATCCATCCGGAATCAAAAAAGCCAGATCCCATAAGAAAACGATTTGACTCTTTCAGGCATGGAATGACAATCTCTTTATACGGATCGCTATTGCCGGTAGAAAGATTCGCTGGCAAGGCATTATCTAAATCTTTAAGACTCATTTGGTACCTCCACAATTGGACCACTAAACCACTTTGAGAATATAGAATTCAGAACCGGTATGGTCACATGATTATCAATCAATTCCTGATCTTTCAATTCTTTTTGTATATCCCGAATGGATAAATAGCTTCCATGATGATTCTTCAAAATATACATACGAATCAAATTGGAATACGAGGTGTCTTGGCCGACTATTCTTTTGTTAAGCAAAATGGTGCGGAAGAAGCCCGAAGTTATGGCAATATCGTTCTCCGGACAGCACCACTCGGACGATTCCGAATCCGAAAGAACGGATGCAAGTTCCATTGGCTTCCCATCGAACTGCTCTTTATATTGATTATACCTGAGTCGGTTCAAAGCAGTGAGGGAAGTAACGAAAACCTCATCACCATAGCAATCCTCTAGGATATCCGATATTTCTTTGATGGTTTCATTGGACAACTGAAGATCTTGTTTCAAGATTAACGCATCGTTATCAACGAAAAAGAAGTTCGAAACGCAGATATTCCCATTGAGATGGAATTGGGCGAAGAAGCTTTCTATCTCTTTCTTGGTGAAAGTTCTTCCTTTGAAGCAAACCGTGACCATGTCCTGCTTAGTTTCGACAGGCTTATCAGAGGCTGATATGCAATCGCAATGGTGAGAAAAATGATATTTGGTTATCTGATAACGTTCTGCCATCGCATCAAGGAAATAAATCAATCTAGATGGATTATTTCCAATTCTATTTGTCTGGAAGAATCCATTCTTGGTTTCATCAAAATAAATCTGGCTTCCGATGATATCATAGGCATGACAGAAGCCTTGTTGATTGATTTTGTCGTCAATAAAGTTCTCCAAACTTACAAATTCATCCTTTGTCCACTTGAACCCTGATTTCAGCGTGAGAGTGGACGAATCGTATTTTGTCAAATTTGCTATCTGCTGAAGAGCCGGATTTTTTAGATTGAGATCACGCAAAAGGTCATCCACTTTTACAATCGGTCCATTTTTAGAAATATAGTGTTCAACCAATTCGGCTAGAGGCTTTTTGCCTGTGAGAGAAATTCTTAAGCTTCTGCCACCGAACTGATAATCTTCGGAATTATATGTAGATGCAATCCCATAGAAGAAATAACCATTATCTATGCCCATTGGAAGCAGCTCTGTTTTATGCTTTTCAAATAAAGAAAGCCCGGAAAAACCATAAGGGCCGAAATTTTCTTCATCTAATATTCTTTTGACGATGTCTTTTTGCTCGTCGGTTACCAATTCTTTGCTGATATAAACGCTCATTCCACGGAGAACGGCTCCGCTTCTTAGCACATCATTGCTAACCGCACGATAAGTGACATCCTTCATATGTGGGGCATTGGTTCTATAAAAATCCATGACCTCATCTTCGTCTTTGTTGATGTCATAACCGGCGGCTCCTTTTGAAAGAAGATATTCTTTGCCCAATTCCTTCAAAGAGATTTTACGAGCCATGAATTTTGGATACGGATCATATTGGAGATGATAGGAAATTTTGTTAAGCCAACCATAAAGGCTAAACCCGTTCTTTCGATAGAAATCATCTAAATGGTTACAGTCCTGCAAGAAATCCGAGTCGGATATCGTGTCCTTCATCTTGTTAATAATCGTTTTACTGGATTCTTTCAGCACAATGCCCAGATCCTCGTCCGCATAGTATTTTGAATTCTTCGCTTGAGTGCAGGAGTATAAACCAGGGATGGTTTTGGCAAAGCCAAGTGGAAGGAAATTTTGTATTTGGAAAAGCGAGTCCATTAATACTTCGGCAGGAGAGAACAAAGCCTTTGCTACCTTAGCCTCAATCTGCCGGATTCTTTCACGAGTAACACCATATTTCTGCCCAAGTTCTTCTAAAGTGATGTTAGTCGTTTCTCTAAGGCTTAATATTTCCAAATGCTTTTTGTGCTTTTCATCCGCGTATTTTCCTATATTCGAATAAAAGCAGCGAAGGAAATCCGGAATCCGTAAAGAATAAATCTCATGATCAAGACCAAAGGCATCAAAGGGAGAACGTCCCATCAGGGAACATAGCAAACCATCGACAACGTTGAACGGGCGAAGGAAATAGGACAGATATTCGTCTTCCGCTTGAAGACCATAGTCATTGATCGAATGCAACAGTAATTTATTATCCAAAAAGCTTAGATCTATCACATGAAACATTTCGAGATAGGTAGCCGCAAAATTGTTTGCTTGAGGAAGTCTTTGGCTTGAAACCTGTAGTGGTGATGATAGGAAAGGTGAGATTCCTAAATCAAAATAATAGAAAAGATTAGGATGGCTCTGAACGCAACTAAGTGTGAAATCAGATGGGACTAAGAATTCTTTCAACAAATGGCTTTCACCGAATTTGGCTAAAAAGGAATCTCTGTTCTTGCAAAAACAAATCAATTCGTTCTCATAGATTCCAGCCAAATAAGGATCATCGATACAATTGCTAACGCCATCGACAATCTTCTTTATATCTTTTTTTTTGAAATTGACCAGGTCAGCGAACATCTTATACCCAGCATTTGAATAAACATCTTTGGCTCTTGGATTCATCGAAAAGAAAGAAGATATAAAGCGAATCCAGAAACGTGGAGCACAAACACCGGTAGCGGAACTAATAGGAACAGAATTCAACGGGTTATCGTTATCAATAGTTTTGGATTCGTCAGGATTGAAAAAGAATTCATTGGAAAAAGCCATTTTCAAGTCCCTATTTTTTTCGTTATCGCAAGCGTTGTTTTGGACATCATGGTCAGAAGAAAACTCAGATGTGTCGGATTTGTCACTTGGTTCTGATGTAGCTGATGTGTCCTCAAGAGTTTCACTGACGTGTTCTTTTATAACATCATCTAGTTTTTCGTTAGGCAAATCAGCGCCATAAAGTCGTTTACTGGAAACGGAAATCAACGGACAATCATTTAATTTTGCAAATGCGTTTTTAGATGTTTTCTTTAATCTAGAAACCACAACGCCATTCAATAACGTGCATTTGGAAGAGGAAGCATTAGTAAAGAAATCCCAAACTCCGTATTTGTTCATTTCGGGAATCGAGAAGCTAGCATCAGATGAACCAGAAAAAATAAGGACGTCCTCTTCATCATTGACGTCAGATGGGAAAAAGGAATTGTTTTTAGCGGAATGAAAATCGCATCCGTAAAGAGATAAAAAATAGACCACATTATAGAAAAGCTTGTAATCCATTCGGTAGAGAGAACGAAGAATCCCCATGGAAAAAGAGTTCTCAGATTTATAATGGATTTCAAATTTGTCAAAAAAAGAAATCAAGAGTTCAGGAAGCTGCAGCGAAGCAAAATCGATAGGAAATAAAACAAGATCATTGGTGTCACCATCACTTGTCATTTTCTGCATCCCCCATGTTTTCGCTCATATTGATATTATGCTCTTTACATAAACCCATTATTTTTCTTTTTGCAGCATAGGTAGGTTCATGATGTCCTCTCTTCCACCGATTAACCGTTGCAAAAGAAACACCAAGATATTTGGCAAATTCTTCTTGAGAAAGAATCATGGACTCACGAAGAGCTTTTATCAATTTAGAATAATCCATGTAATGATTATAACAAATTTATAATGTAGTGCCGAAGAAACATAATGCTTGACTCGTTTTTTGAATTTTAGGGGTAGTTGTTTGTTTAAAAGCTTTCAAAAAAATATATGAAACCATCCAACCAATGCGTCCGCATGCCTCAAATAGGACACGATAGAATCCTATCCGAACATCGAAAAAAGTTCGATGAAATCTTTGCTTTTCCCTATTGTATTCGCATTTTGTTTTGTTATAAGGCTTGCAGGAACGAAGGTGGTTCCGATTGTTAAACACCATCATCTGGCAGGTCTCAAAACAAGGCTTGCCATGGCCGTCCGCTTCCGTCCTCAAAAGTCAATGTACGCTATTGATTGGCATTTTTTTCGTACCTTGGACTGGAAACAAATACGCTATTTTCCATCCTATTCCTATCTGATACGCTTCGCTCTTCCAAAGGAAAGAAAGGATTATATAGGATCTAGGATCCATTGGAGCAATCCGTGCAGGTTCGATTCCTGTATCCGGCACCATGATTGAAACACGCCTTCGGTTTATTTTACCGGAGGCGTGTTTATTTACCCTGACAAACGGTTGACTATGAATCCGAATTTCAGGCCGTACAGAACTAGGATGATCATCGTAGAGGAAAAAGAAGACATTCCAAAGGAAGAAGAAACGACCGGGCTTTAACAAAGACAATCACTTCATGAAGTACATGACAAAGCCTACAAGACACGTCTGTCTATCCTTAAAATCCAGCATATTCCGAGTCCATTGCATCAAAAGCAGAGACAAATGAAAAGCCAAAGTAGCAGATGAGAAGAAGTACCATGGGTAAATAGATACGGATATCAAAGTCCTGGATTCTCGTTGAGAATTTCCATCAAAACCTTTTTGGCTGCATCTGCTTCTGCGTTGCTCTTCTTGTAGAAATATCCCGTACATTCCTGGACTTCGAATCCTTTAACTGTGCAAGAACATTTCCAAAGCTGTCTGTTGTCATCATCAAGCGATTGATGAACCATCTCGTAAACAGGTTCACCGATAATTCCTTTTGTATAGAGCTTATTTAATGCCCCTTTAGGATTTTCAAAATCCTGTTCTTTGATAATGGAATCCTTGTGTATGTATTCCTTGTTTTCCACTTCATCAAGGAATCGTTCGGAGTCCAGCATTCTGCCAATGACATCGTCAATTCTATTGCTATCAATCGGCATAAGATTCGAAAGGCATGGATTTTCGTATGAATGTTTTTTGTGCAACGAAGTAGGATTAGGAAGCATACAACCAAACATGAAAGAATCCATTCCCATGTCTTTCAAAATACGTCTAGGATCATTCATCTTCTTTTCGTAATCATAGGAGCTGTCAAGGGCACAGGCACCGATCAGAGCCTCTACAAGTTCACCGAGAACGTTGTCACTATTGGTTTCGGATTCCTTTGATCCTCTACCAACACGGAGATAGTCTCCCAAATCGTAGTAACGGGTAATTTTAGCCAGATTGGAACGGCAAACCAGTTTCGACTTCAAATTCGTGTATTCGTCCTCATCAAAATCAGATAAGAACCAAGGTGTCTCTTTTCCTTCACCAGAAAATCGATTCAACAGCATTCTTGTCACATACCACTCAAGAACTCTGTCGCCATAGAAGGCGAGGATTTCATTGTTTTCGGCATCACGATGTTCATTCGTATAGCTTCTCTGAGTCAGTGCTTGAAGAAACAGATAAGGATTGTGAATATCTTCCCATTTTGTGGCATAGCCAAGGGCTTGTGCCACCTCAAAAACATCCGACTTTTCTTCGTCGCTCAAAACATAGGCCATAAAAGGTCCTCCATTTCTGCAAATGTTTTCCTTCTTTTGATTAAGACACCGCCATTATGATTGACCTGCTTCACAAGCAAACCATGGTGATTGAGTCTTATGTCTTAGAAAGATGGTGTTGCGAACCAAAAAAAGTATACAATATCGTAACTAAATTAATCAACAAAATTCTAAGGACAAATAAGGACAAAGTCAGACTAATCTGACTGTGTTTTTTATTTTTTGCTACAGGATGCAAAAGATCGTAAGGATTGTGTTAACATTGCTTCGGCAAATGTATGATTCTCTACCAATAGATTTTTATCTTGTTCCAAAAAGGAAATCTGTGCTTAAAATGTCAAAAATGGTTTTGCCATGGCAATGTCCTCCGGATATGAAAAAAAGGAGTTCCCGCAGGAACCCCCCTGGTCGCAGGCCACGCAGGTATCTGCAACTCGATCACTAAACACTATACACAGAGAAATGGGATTTGTCAATTTCATCAACTAGTTATATGACTCAATGTTATGATATGCACGAATCAGTTCCTACATACACAAATTATAATCATTGCGAATCCACAATTCTTGAACTTTCTCATTTCAAGAAATCAGGTGACTACGGAAACGGAACCAGGAGATACCGTTGCCTTGAATGCGGCAAAGTGTTCTCCCCGCTGACGGTGACTGTATTTGACGCCCATAAGATTCCCATATCCGAATGGACCGAATACATGATTCACCTCTTCGAATTCCATTCCCTTTCCAGTTCCGTTATTAAGGAAGATATGGATTTCTTAAACGATATTGATAAAGAGAGTTTAACTGATGCTCCTGATACTCGAATATTCACATCTATGTCTTATAAACTTGAATATAAAAAGAATCATATTATGTTTTTCGCTATTCCTTCTTTGATAGAAAAATTAATTTATTTAGCTTTATTTATCATCAGTATTTTTATAAGTTGGTCATTGCTTTATTCAGCTATAAAAGATTTAGATCATAATTTAGGAATACTAAAGTCTTTGGGATGTTCTAAGGGTGGAATTATTAAAATTGTATTCTGTCTATTTTTTGTAATGTCCGTTTTGGAATTAGCTATTACTATTTTTTCCATACTTGCATTTGATTTATTTGTTGATTATTTCTATTTAGGATTTTCAATTCTTAGGATAAAAGCTGATTATTTGTTGGTAACAATCGGATTGATATTGCTGTTTGGATTAGTTTCTTCTATTTGCTCTAGTTATAAAGCTTTAAAAGGAAGTCCTACAAATGTAATAAATGGTCATTAATACTATTCATTTCCACAAATATTTATTTTTGTTTTTATAATTGAATAGAGGTCCTAGATCAAGCAACCTTTTATTGATTTCTTTAACGTAGTTTTCGATTTCTCTTTTGTAGCTTAGTCATTAGCTATGTTTTTTCTATCTCTTGGATATTTGTTCTCTGACGAAAAGCTGGAAATCTATATTTTTTTGTTTAAAGATAATTGGTTTGTATGGATTTGGAATACTGTTGAATTTATTAGTGCTTGTAATAGCTAATTATTGGAAGTTCCTCACAGGATTTAACTTCCCTAAGTAAAGGAATTTGGGCTAGTACTGATTCTAATCTTCAAAAACTCTATTGAGAGATGAATGGAGATTTGATGGGTATGTTATCATTTATATGGCTTGCTCTAATGGTACCTACCATATGACTTATCAGGATGGATTTATTAATGGAACTCACTTGTTCTTAAGTTCTGGCGAATCAGATAAATTGGATAGTTTCAAATCATCAGCCGCTTTTGCTAATAATGTCAGGAAATCAACTCATAAATCCTATATGTCTTTTGCAATTATTCCTATGCCATGAATGGTTATAAAGCTGGTGACCAAATTTTTGTTAAATCTTCTTGGTGGAATGTGACATTACCATCTATTGACATTACCATCTATTACTTATACCCTTGTCGGTCTTACTGTCCTAGCGCTTGTTCTATATATTCTTATATTTTAAAGTTGAGTCATAAATATGGATTAAAAAGGATAAAAAATCACTGAGCTTTAGGGTTCAGTTTTTTATGTTATTTAACATCTTATTGGTTGACAAGTTATTTATGACCTATACATTTCCGCTTTGTAATTATTATTTAAGACATAATAATGTGATAAAATATGACTGAAAGAAGGAATTAAATTATGTTTAAGAGGCTTAATAAAATAATTGTCTTATTTCTATCTTTACTGATGATAGGGTTTAATGCTAATTATGAAGGTGATGAAATTAGCTTTAAAAAAGATGTGAATCTTTTAACCAAAAGACAAATAAAATTTAATAATATTAGTGATGAGCTAGATATGGCTAGTTTTGATTTTACGACAAAACATATTAATTTCTTCAATAGTGATTTATTCAAAGAAGAAAAAATGATTTCAACTTCTTCATTGGGAAAAACAGAAAATGTACATTGGATAGATGAAAAATCTTATTATGTTGATGGCTACAACCCTTCAATAGATAATAATCAAAAAGTATCTAATTGCACTATTTTAGGAAATGATGATAGGAATTACGTTTATACTGAAGCAAAAGAATATCCTTGCAGGACGATAGCTTTAATGGTGATGACTTATAATAATGTTCTAAACAAAAAAACAGGTAAAAAGGTAACTCTTACGTATAAGGGCACTGGTTTTTTGGTGGGATCTAATATTGTGCTTTCTGCTGGTCATTGTGTATGCACTGATGTCTCTAAAAAGAATGATTTAGATAATGGAATTTTTGATCCTTGTTTTCCGGATAAAATAGAATTTTATTTTGGTGCGGATGGATCCAAAGATGTAGATAAAGGCTCTTCGTATGAGTGGTACGCAAAAGCTAATGTTGCTTATATTCAAAGAAAATATTACGAATCTACGAGCTTTGACTATGACTGGTCTGCCATTCAATTGGATAGAAATATTGGTTATGAATTAGGTTGGAATGGAAGAATAGCTAATTTCTATAAGGAAGGTGCAACGATTGAGTCTTACGGATATCCTGGTGATAAACCGAAAACTATGTGGTGTTCTATCGGTACTATGAAGAATAAAACTGAATATAAATATATTACTGATTTAGATTCTTATAAAGGTCAAAGCGGAAGTCCTTATTTTGTATCAACTTCATTGGCAAATCATTTCGTCTGTGGTATCCATACTTCTGGATATGAAGACTATAATGCAGGAACAATAATAAATGATTTTATCTTTTCTTTTTTAAATACTCTTTTCGATAGCTCGTTGCCTGATAGTTATTTGGGATTGAGAATTATTAAGAAAGATGGATTTACTTGGTCCTTAAAAGTAACAAATCCTTTGAATCAAAATATAACAGTCGAATATAATTCTAAGATGTGTAATTATGGAGATGCGGAAGAATGGAAGAACCTCAAAGATATCAAAACAATAAAATTGAATAAAGGATCTAGCTGTGTGATTGAAATAGGATCTAATTGGTTTGCAACAAGTGTAGCTGTGCCATATAAGATAAATTCTATTAGATATGTTTCTTATGCTGATAATCTCAATAAAGATAGTAAGACAATGAATCTTCATTATAACTATTTCTCAATATGATAAAAATTGTTAATCTTGAAAAAGTATATTATTTAAAGAATAAAAGCTTCCAGAAAGCTTTGAGCAATGTGAATCTGGAACTATCTGACAAGGGCCTGGTTTTGATTTGTGGGAAGAGCGGGTCTGGAAAGACCACGCTCTTGAACATATTGGGCGGATTGGATTGCCAGACAAGCGGCGACATAATTGTCGATGGTGAAAAGCTTGAGAAGAAGGATTTGGATTCATATAGGAACTATTATTCATCTTTTGTTTTTCAAGATTTGAATCTGATAGAAGAGCTCACCGTATTGGAAAATCTGGAGGTCAGTTTCGACTTAACCAGAAGGAAGTATGACAAGAATTTAATAATAGAGACGCTGAAGAAGGTCAATCTTCCTGACACGGAGATATCAATGGATGACTTCCTGTCCAGACACCCTAAGGAATTATCCGGCGGTCAGAAGCAGAGGATATCCATCGCCAGAGCGCTTCTGAAGAATCCTTCAGTATTGATTTTGGATGAGCCTACCGCCGCCTTGGATGAGGAGAACTCAAAGCGTATAGGTGAGATGCTTAAGGACATATCAAAGGACTGCCTGGTGATAGTCTCTTCGCACAATCTTGATGTGCTGTCTTCCTTAGCAGACAGAATCATAGAGATTGAGGATGGGGATGTCATATCGGATAAAACAATAAATAAGATTGAAGAAAACAATAAGAAGCAATTCGATAGCAAAAGAAAAGGACGTCTTGGCTTTTCAAACACCATGAAGCTGGTGTTCAGGTCCTTGTGGAAAAAGAAGATTAGGCTGTTTGTATCTTTGGTACTGCAGATTGTCACCTTGTTTCTTTTCTCCATTTACTATCAATGCATGACGCCGGTCAACGAGGGACTGCTCAGGGCATTGTATTCCAGCGGAACTAAGACTGCTTTCTTGACTACGGATACAGGAGTGTATTCTCCTGAGGCTTCAAAGCTATATCTCAACGACGTGTTTAGAAGGCACAATGTTAGGAAATGGGATATTTGTGATTGTGGATATTCTAATTTCTATAATTATTGCCAAGATACAAATGTAGACTCATGTTTTTCTTACATAGCTAGTAACGAAGGTGCTATTAAGATCGATAGCAATTTTCCATATTTGGAAAGATATAGTGAATTAAACCTCGAGACTGAATGTAGGTTTCCTATCTATAAAGACGAGTGTGCTATATCTGATATAAGCGCTGAGATCTTATTTCATAGTACTGAGTATAGGCTAGATTCGTACGATGATTTCCATAAGAATGATTTAAAGTCAGTCGATGATTTGATTGGAAAAGAATATCAAGGAAAGAAGATTGTCGGAATCTTCTCCGCAACCAATCATGAACTGGATGAATTTTTAAAGAATCACTCTCTTCTTAAGGTGGATGGTCAAAATCAAAATCTTAGTGAAAAGGATAAATCTTTTTTGAATGGAGAGTTTCTATCTGGTTACGTATATGTCTCAAAAGATTGTGAAGAAGAAATAGACTCTAATAATTCAGGCTATGTAGATTTCTTGTATGAAATAAAAGGAGACATAAGAGATGACATGAGTTTATTAGAAGATATTAAAAAAGAAAGTCTAATCAATAATCCTAATGTTGTATTAAAAACATCCATGTCATTTAAAGTAAAGAATAAGGAAGTTAAAATTGAAACTACTGTTTCTTATTATGGATTGGAATGGATGGCTTATTTACTCTTATTTATAATTAGTGTCTTTATAACCTGGTCATTGCTTTATTCAGCTATAAAAGATTTAGATCATAATTTAGGAATACTAAAGTCTTTGGGATGCTCTAAAATGGCTTTGTTAAATATTGCTTTGATTTTATGCTTTGTGATTAGCTTTATTGAATTTATCATTGTTTTAGTTGGAATGGGAATATTTGATGTGTGTATTAATATCTTTTACTTTTATGTTCCACTATTTTTAATTAAATATGATTATGCTTTAGTTTTACTATTATTTACTATTACAGAGGGATTGATTCCATCAATAATAGGAATAACAAAGGCTATGACTAAGAAACCAGTCAATGTTATAGATAGTGAAGACTGAATAATATTGATTATAAGTTTGACTTATTTTGTTATGTTATAATGAAAATAGTAAGAATGGAATATAAGAATGTATCGTGAAATAGATTAATCGATAAAAATGATAAAAGTACAAGACTTAGTAAAAGTATATGGCGATAAAAGAAGAAGATTTGAAGCCTTAAAAGGCTTGAATTTTGAGCTTCCTGACACAGGACTAGTTCTTCTATCTGGAAAAAGTGGATCTGGTAAAACTACTTTATTAAATATACTTGGAGGATTAGATTGTCAAACAAGCGGAGATCTATATGTCAATAACAAGAAAATAGAAAAGAAAGATTTGGATTCATATAGAAATAGCTTCTCGAGTTTTGTTTTTCAGGACTTAAATCTAATCGACAATTTTACTATCTTAGAAAATTTAGAAATTACATTTGATTTAATCAGAGAGAAGCCTAATAAAGATAGAGTCATAGAAGTTTTAAAAGAAGTAAATCTTCCAGACACTAATATTGAATCGAGTGATTTCTTGAGTAGATTTCCTAAGGAATTGTCTGGAGGACAAAGACAGAGAGTCGCAATAGCCAGAGCTCTTTTAAAAAATCCATCGCTTTTGATATTGGATGAACCTACTTCAGCATTAGATAAGGATAATTCAATTCAAATAGGTGAAATTTTAAAAGAAGTATCAAAGAATTGTCTTGTGATTTTATCTTCTCATAATACAAAGGTTTTTTCTAGCTATGCTGATAGAATTATCGAATTGAACAAAGGTGAAATCGTAAATGATGAGATCATCAATATAAGTGATTCTAAATGTGCCGAATCTAAAAATAGAAAAGGTGGGAAGCTCAGTTTTAAAAATACAATCAAACTTGTGTTTAGGTCTATTTGGAAAAAGAAAAAAAGATTGATAAGCACTTTGATACTAAATATAGTCGCATTGTTTTGTCTTTCACTATGCTACCAATTATTAACAACTCCACAAAGTGAAGCTTTATTAAGAACACAATATAGAAGTGGAAATAAGACTGCTTTTTTAGAAGTTTATAAATATATAGGTAATTATGGTTTTAAATATGATTTATCGGATGATGATTTTAAAAAATCAGATATCAAGAAATGGTCTATTTGTAAGTTCTCAAATCAAGCTTTAATAGAGTATGTCAATGAAAAAGGAAAAAGTTATAGCCGAGTGGTGACTAATTATAATGCCATTAAAATAGATAGTGATTTTAAATACTTAAAAAGATATGATCAACTTAAGCCGGAGACTGAATGTAGATATCCAATAAATGATAATGAAGTAGTAATTACAGATTTAACTGCAAAGATAATAATGAACAGCCATCAGTTTTATGATTCGAAGTCTCGTATATATGAAGAGACGAATTTCAAGTGTCCTGATGATTTGATTGGTCTTAATTACAATGGATGCAAGATAGTTGGAATTTATACGGTGTTAGATAATTCTTTGGATAGCTTTTTGAGCGAGCATCCTAAATTTATCGATGAAAAAATAGAATTTGATAAACATGATACTTCTTATCTTTCAGGAGAGTTTTTGTCTAATTATGTGTTTGTATCTCCTACATATTCTAAAGGTGAGAACATTTCATCGAAAGCATTATATGAATTGAAAGGAAATTTAATAGATGATATGAATTTTTTGAATTCATTCAAGAATAAAGAAAAAGGTGTTGTATATATAGCTAATATTCTTTGCCCCATGTCTGGATTTAGCAATGAAGTAAATTATCTTTATGATATTTCATTTCAAAAAGAAGCATTAATGTATATTTGTTATTCATTGTTGGCTTTGATTTTATTGCTCTCTATATTGTTATTCCATTCTGTCATTAAAAATATAGAACATATCATCGGAATATTGAAAGCTTTGGGATGCTCTAAAAATGGAATCATATTGCTGTCATGTGCTTTTTGCTTAGCTTTGAGTTTAATTCAATATATGGTTGTCTTATTCGCCGTTACAATTTTTGACTATTCAATGGATGGACTATTCTTCTATTACCCTGCGCTTGTTATTAAATTAGATTTTGTCTTTGCTTTATTGTTTTTGATCTTGATTTATGGATTAGTCATTTCATTATTAAGTACAGCTAAAACAATAAAACAAAAAGCAATCAAAACAATAAATAACTAAAAGCAAAATACTACAGATTTATTATTTGTATTCTTTAAAAATGATATAATTACATTGAAAAAAGGACATGTGATATGGTTAGAATTAATAAAGTAAGGATAGTATTATCTTATTTGTCTTTGCTTTCTATGACTTTGTTCGTTAGTGCTGGAAACATAGTGGATTCCAAGTATAAAAAAGAAGTTTGTTCGTCGATTAGGCAAAGAAGAATGAGCGTAAAACCGATTGAAACTAGTGAAGACTACAATATGGTTAATTATGATTTCAATTCCGTTAAAGGTGAAAATTTCAATTCTGAGAATTATAAATTCAACAAAAAAACTAAAAGTGGTAAACAATATATTTCTTATGCTGATAATTTAAATAGTCAAAAATTGATTATGGATTGCCATTATAACTATTTTTCAATATGATAAAAATTGTTAATCTTGAAAAAGTATATTATTTGAAGAATAAAAGCTTCCAGAAAGCTTTGAGCAATGTGAATCTGGAACTACCTGACAAGGGCCTGGTTTTGATTTGTGGGAAGAGCGGGTCTGGAAAGACCACGCTCTTGAACATATTGGGCGGATTGGATTGCCAGACAAGCGGCGACATAATTGTCGATGGTGAAAAGCTTGAGAAGAAGGATTTGGATTCATATAGGAACTATTATTCATCTTTTGTTTTTCAAGATTTGAATCTGATAGAAGAGCTCACCGTATTGGAAAATCTGGAGGTCAGTTTCGACTTAACCAGAAGGAAGTATGACAAGAATTTAATAATAGAGACGCTGAAGAAGGTCAATCTTCCTGACACGGAGATATCAATGGATGACTTCCTGTCCAGACACCCTAAGGAATTATCCGGCGGTCAGAAGCAGAGGATATCCATCGCCAGAGCGCTTCTGAAGAATCCTTCAGTATTGATTTTGGATGAGCCTACCGCCGCCTTGGATGAGGAGAACTCAAAGCGTATAGGTGAGATGCTTAAGGACATATCAAAGGACTGCCTGGTGATAGTCTCTTCGCACAATCTTGATGTGCTGTCTTCCTTAGCAGACAGAATCATAGAGATTGAGGATGGGGATGTCATATCGGATAAAACAATAAATAAGATTGAAGAAAACAATAAGAAGCAATTCGATAGCAAAAGAAAAGGACGTCTTGGCTTTTCAAACACCATGAAGCTGGTGTTCAGGTCCTTGTGGAAAAAGAAGATTAGGCTGTTTGTATCTTTGGTACTGCAGATTGTCACCTTGTTTCTTTTCTCCATTTACTATCAATGCATGACGCCGGTCAACGAGGGACTGCTCAGGGCATTGTATTCCAGCGGAACTAAGACTGCTTTCTTGACTACGGATACAGGAGTGTATTCTCCTGAGGCTTCAAAGCTATATCTCAACGACGTGTTTAGAAGGCACAATGTTAGGAAATGGGATATTTGTGATTGTGGTTTCACTAATTTCGGGAATTTCGTGAAGGATACAGAAGTGGATTCTTGTTTTTTTAATATATCAAAAAAAGAAAAAGCAATTAAAATAGATGATAATTTCCCTTACTTAGAGAAATTCAAGGAATTAAAAACTGAAACTCAGTGTAGTTATCCTAAGAATGCTGATGAGATTGCTATATCTGATATAAGTGCTGAGATCTTATTTCATAGTACTGAGTATAGACTAGATTCGTACGATGATTTCCATAAGAATGATTTAAAGTCAGTCGATGATTTGATTGGAAAAGAATATCAAGGAAAGAAGATTGTCGGAATCTTCTCCGCAACCAATCATGAACTGGATGAATTTTTAAAGAATCACTCTCTTCTTAAGGTGGATGGTCAAAATCAAAATCTTAGTGAAAAGGATAAATCTTTTTTGAATGGAGAGTTTCTATCTGGTTACGTATATGTCTCAAAAGATTGTGAAGAAGAAAAAACAAATGTTGTGAATGGATTTGTTAGTTTTTTATATGAAATCAAAGGTAACATTAAGGAAGACATGGATTTATTAAACGATATTGATAAGGAGAGTTTAGCTGATGCTCCTGATACTCGAATATCTACATCTATGTCTTATAAACTTGAATATAAAAAGAATTATATTATGTTTTCCGCTATTCCTTCTTTGATAGAAAAATTAATTTATTTAGCTTTATTTATTATCAGTATTTTTATAACCTGGTCATTGCTTTATTCAGCTATAAAAGATTTAGATCATAATTTAGGAATATTAAAGTCTTTGGGATGCTCTAAATGTGGGCTTTTGACTATTGCATTGTTATTAAGTTTTGGAATCAGCATCTTGGAGTTTTTATTAGTCTTATTTGGAATAGGAATAATAGATTCTTGTCTCGATGGACTTTATTTTTATGTTCCTTTGTTTTTAATTAAAATCGATTATATTTTGCTCTTGTTTTTATTTGTGATTGTGGTTGGATTAATTCCTTCAATTAGTGCAATAGTAAAGTCTATTACTAAAAAACCAATCAAAGTTATAAATAGCGAAGACTAATAATATTTATTGCTAAAAAATTAATGCTATATTAAGTAATAATTTGAATTTTTCAATTATTAGTTAACCTCTCTACAGATTTAAGATTAATTAAAGTAAAAACCTAAATAAATAAGAATATAATTATCTTTGAATGATATAATTATGCGGTTTTCAGCAATAGGAGATTTGAAACGATATGTTCATTAAGAAAAAAGCTTTAATTACCACTGTTTCATTGCTTTCTTTGTTATTGACTAGTTGTGGTCAGAGAGCAAATAGTGGAAATGGTAGCAACACTGGTGATATTCAAGTCGATACAGATGCCAGTGGATTAGCTACGGTTAGAATTTATAAGAATAACGATTATTCTTCCAATGGTAGATTTGTTCCAGCTGATAAGGTGGATCTTGAATTAAATTATAACGATTTGTCTGGAACTCTTTCTAACAACAAGTCAGTCATGCCTTCTTTAGGCGATGCCAATCTTTTAGTAATTCCTGTTCATCTCCCTGGTGGAAATGAATACAAGACTGATAAAGTTAAATCTGATATCGAGAAGGTTTTCTTCGGAGACAAAGATGACTCTTCTTTAGGATTTAAATCGGTCAAGCAATACTATAGTGAAGCAAGTTATGGAAAGTTTAATTTGAGTGGAACTGTCACTGATTGGTTCGATGCCACTACATTAGTCTCTGATGTCAAAGACATAACTTCAGGAACTGAAGGAACGATCGTGAATAAAATATTGAGAGGTGCAGTGGATTGGGCTGGCTCTTCTCAAGGAATAAATCTAAAAGATTTTGATAATAATGAAGATGGAAACATCGACGGTGTTTATTTAGTCTACGATCATTTGGATTGGACGACAGAAAACTACATTCAACACGAATCTAATCCTCAGTTTGATTCTTCCACTTTGAATCAAGCTTTTTGGAATTTCACTTATTGGGATTTCTATTCTGAATCTAAAAATGATAAGCCCTCAACTTCCGGCTTCTCATGGTCTAGTTTCGATATGATGTACACATCATATTGTGAAAGAAATAAAAATGATACTCCGGATTTATCTGACTTATCTAAAATCAAATTAGATTCTCATACATTCATTCATGAGTTTGGTCACCTGCTAGGATTGGAGGACTATTATTCTTCATCTGATTCTAGCTATCATCCAGCTGGCGAATCTACTATGATGGATCAAAACATCGGAGATTTGGATTCTTATTCTAAGATGTTGTTGGGATGGGTCACTCCTTATGTCGTGTATGGAACTAGTGAAATCACTATTACAAATGTTTCTAAAAACAGTGGAAATTCAGTAATAGTCATTCCTTCAAACTATGCTGAAATCTCTCAAAGTGTCGAAGATGCAATCAAAGGGAATAGAATCGATAAATTTAGATATACATTCAATCCTTTCAGTGAATATTTAATGATTGACTTGTATACACCTGATGGAAACAATGAACAGGATACTTATGGGCCTTACGTTTTTGATAGATCTGCCATGGCAAATAAAGTTGGTGTAAGAATCTATCACATCGATTCTAGAATCTTTAAATGCAAAGTTGTCGATTATATGGGTGGACAAAAGCTTGCCTACGTAGACGGATATGTTTGGGACGGTCAGATGCTCCAAGATGATGAAGCTATATTGATGCCTATATCCAACAATATGAGTGAATCTAAAAATTTCCAATTACCTCAAAGTTTCGATTACTTCGACCAAATCAGATTGCTTGAATCCAGTGGAATCAATACTTTTGATAAGAATGGAATGATGACTAATCAAACATTGTATTATTCTGAAAGTAAGCCTTTTGACATCATGTCTTATGGATATCAGTTCTTCAATGGACGTTATACATATGATGATGGAAACGAGCTTCCTTTCAAAATAAAGGTTCTCAATGTAGAAGATAAAGGAGAGTAAAAATGAAGAGAAATTTATTTGGACTTATCGGATTGTCGATGACTATGTTCTTAGTTGGATGCAATCCATCTAATAATACTAGTCAAACTCCTGACGATAGTATATATAAGCACTCGGTCAGTGTTGAAGTGAGTGGGGCTACTGGTGGAAAGGTAGTGAATCCTGAAAATGTCACCTTGACTGAAAACTTTGATTCATTGACTGATAAGAAGTTCTACAACACTAGAGTTCTCCCTTCTACTGGTGATGTGAACATCCTTGTAGTTCCTTTGATTGTACCCGGATATGAAACAATCGATATCGATGGTGATGGAATCGATGATAGCGAAAGAGTCAAGTCTGATTTAGACAAAGCTTTCTTCTCTTCTGGAAGAGATGATGTCTATTGCTCGGTCAAAGATTATTACTATCAATCCAGTTATGGAAAATTGAATCTCAGTGGTGAAGTCACAGATTATTGTGAGATCAATGATGACTTGGGATATAGTTACACCAATGCGGCTAACATCACTTTGTCTGATACTTACGATATCGTAAACAAGGTCTGCGATTGGTTGTCTGACACCAAGGGATTTGATTTGACTAAGTACGACAATAACAAAGATGGATACATCGATGGAATATGGTGTATATATTCTTGCCCTAATTATTCTAATGGTGGACCTAAAGGAGACGATAACAACTTTTGGGCTTATACATCATGGGGAAATCAAACCCCTACAAAGGATAGAAAACCCGATGTTTCAAAGCCAATCTATAACTTGTTCGGTTGGGCCAGTTACGACTTCATGTATGAAGGATACGGCATTAGCAAAATCGACACACACACTTATATTCATGAGACAGGTCACTTCTTGGGATTGAACGATTATTATTCTGATGTTTCTAGCTATAACCCTATTGGAAAAGTCGATATGATGGATTCAAATATCATCGATCAAAACATGTATTCCAAGATGCTATTGGGTTGGACCAAACCTTATTTGGTGACTGGAAATGCAACTATTGATTTGAAGAGCATGCAAAACGAAAATGCTTTGATAGTTATTCCTGGCGATTCCTATGTCATCAATGATAAGAATGAATTCGATCCTTTCAGTGAATACATTTTAATCGAGTTATACACAAATGAAGGATTGAACTATGATGATTCTAGGAGAAGTGTTTCTGATAGACCTTTAGCTATGAACGATAAGGGTGTGAGAATCTATCATATCGACAATAGAAAATTTGTGGTCGATGTGAATTCAAAGAAAGATGATGGAACTTATACTTCTAAAGAATATAAGACCGGTGATACTATCAATTCTCAACATAAGATTATTCTTCCTATGTCTAACGATAGAGGATCGAGCAGATACAACTATGGATTTGGAGTTGATTCTAATGATAATCTCTTCGATGAAGTTAGAGTTATAGAAGCCAACAATGTCGATTCGTTTAGCAATGGTGGATATCAAACTTCCAAGACTTTGTTCAAGGAAGGATCTTCATTCGATATTGGAACATATAGCAAGTTCTTCATCAACAAGTCATCTGATAAGACTAAAGGTTTGTTAGATACAGGAGATTCTTTCTCCAAGACTATTTCAATAGGAGAGATTAAGTAATATGAAAAGAAATAAAATAATCATCTCTTTAGCATTGCTTTCCTTGTTAAGCTTGACAAGCTGTGGCAATGCCACTTCTTCAATTACTCCTTCTGACAAAACGGATAAAAAGCCTATTGACTACAATTCCGGCAAGGGATTAGAAGGAAATCAAGATGCCGATGACGTCATCGATGATAGCGATAGTGTATTGAACGGCTTTTTGAACGGTGTCTCGGGTGTGAGTCGCTACTCTTATGAAGTCACCAGCACGGTTCAAAATAATGAAGGCCATTTCACAGATTATTTTGATTCTAAATGCTGGTACAACTTAGATCACGAAGATGATTCGGCTAGTTTTGGATTGGCCTTGGATGAAAACAATAAATTATTCAAATACTATTTGAATGATGACTATGATCCCACCCCTTCGCTTTATCAGTATACTAAATATACTACTGATGGAGTGACTATCGATGACACGCTGTACGGACCTTTGAACCTAGCTACTGTCGGCATGCTCTCAACTTTGGACGGAATCACTCCTAGCACTGCTGAAGTGTCTATCGGAACTAAAGTATCGACTAACAAATATATGTTGACTTCATCCGATGTCCTTTCGGTTTTTCAATATATGACCACGTATGGATCATCCATATCTAGCTATATAACTACTTGTTATATAAATATCCTTGATATGGATAGTCTCGAATTTGAGTGTCAAATCGATTTAGGAAGTTATGGAACGATAACTGGCCATTTCACTGATTTGACTGATAAGTCTTCGATTTTGGATAAGACAAAATCAAAGTTGGCTTCAAAGACTTTAAAAGGTGTTGAGAAATATGATGATGTCACTAAATTCATGGATGTTTTGAATCAAAATAATTTCACCATCAAAGGTTATAACATACATCTATCTAATGGAAATGAATTGAAAGCTGATCCTTACACAGTTTACTGTACTAATAACTATTTCTATTTTGACTTCAAAAATTCTTCATATCATGACTTTGGATATGTTTTAGTTAAGAAAGGAACAGAAGTTACTTATTATTCTAAGAATGCCGATTATGACTATACAAAAAATCCAAGCGATGAATACGATAAGACAAAGTTAGTACCTACTACTAAAACTTTGAATTATGATGCTTGTTATGGATTCACCACTGACAATAATGGAAACTTATTCTTCGATTATTTTCATGGACCTGTCGAGACAGAGACTACAAAGTACAATGAAGAGTATGAATACTTGAAGGATATTCCTGAAAGTGAGCGTAAAGAGAATGTTCTTTACATCGTTAAGGAAGAAGGAACTAATATCAAAGTTGTATACGAATGGAAGAAGAGCGGAAACGATGAGACATATTCCTGGGCTAGATATTCTGGATGGTATAACGATGTCGGTGCATTCTATGTCAACGATATCCAAGCTACTTTCTACCCTTATAACATGGGAATTACTCAATATGCCGAAGCTTATTTGGAGCAAAGCCTTACTGACAGTAACTATTATCATTCCAATAATAGTGAATTGATGTCTGGTTGGGCTAATGGATTGTTTGGTTGGGGTTGGCAATCTAGTACCAATTGGATGAGCAGTGTCAAGGATTCCTATATTAAATTGACTAAGAATAGCGATGGAAACATCACTAGCGGTGAAGTTGGATTGAAAATGCAAGCAAATTATCAAGGAACATATGGACTTCACTCGGTCTATTACACCTATAGCAATTTCGGCTCTACTTCTCATACTGTCACTGAGACATTCTTGACTGGATTGGGGGTGAGTTTCTAATGAAATTTAAAAATATTATCGCTTCTTTATCCTTGATTTCCTTGTTGGCTTCTTGCTCCAATGGAACAACAACTCCTGTTCCTACAACTCCTAGCGACAATTCATCCAATACTGGTGATAACGATTACCAACCTGTGGGTGAATTACAAAGATTGATGAAAGAAATAAAGAAGGATTCTAACTTCTCTATCGGATATCATGTAAGTAACTATGACCAAGGTGAATCCGATATGAACTTCTTCTTCACCAATTATTCATTTCAGCAAGGAAACAATACTAATTCTCAAGGTATAGCTCAAGGTGATGGATTTATCTATAGATATACATTGGATGACGAAGGAAATGTCGATGCTGGAATTCCTTTGGTCAACTATAACACCGGGGTAAGATATGATGAAATTTATTCATATATCAACGGTGTAGCTAATTTGGATTTGTCCAAACTTCCGACTGAGACTGATGGCGATGGATATTATCCTTATGAGTTCGGCCAAGAAGGAAATGAAGCTAATGATTTGGTCATCATGACAGTCTTCCTTAGACAGACTCAAGGTTCTTTGTATCCTAAGTCTCTCAAAATAAAGACGATTGGTGACTCTATCTTGTTCGATTCGGTTCTTTTGACTTATGGAGAATCATCAGACAATCCTTTGGACTTGAGAGTTCAATCCAGTGTTTATGATATAAACAGTACGACAAATGCTCAAATCAAATCTTATATAGATTCGGGAAAGACAGCTAAGGATCCATTAGATTTTGACTTTTATAAGGTGTTCAATAAATATTTGAACTGTAACGATAACTATACAATTTCATTAGATGGAACTGGAATGACTAACTTGTCTTCAGCTTATAAGCTTGATTACACTGAGAAACGCACCCCAGATGGAATTTTGGATGTTATTTCTAGTGGGGAGAGAAGTGGTGCAATGATAGATCAAGGATCATTGAATTATTTCAAATTAGATTCAAATGATAAATTGAGCATAATCGGTACTCCTATTGCTGATTCGGATGGCAATTTCTACGAATCCATATACGGAGACTATAGGACTTCTTTCAGCTCATTTGATTTCTCATTGCTGAGTGGATATGTGAAGAATAATGAAGAGAAGATATATTATTTGACTGATAGTCAATTCGTTTATAATTTCGCTCATCTATGTCAAATCAACGTGCAGGATGATTTCAGTGTAGATGGTGTCACTATTCAAATAACAGATGAAGATAAAGCTGAGTTTACTGCTACTTTTGATTTATATAGCAAGAATACTGGAACTAGATATGGTAAATTTAAAGCTAAGTTCTTCGACGTCAACAACACATCAATTCCTGAGGTTACAGATTATTTGTCCGAAGGCGATGAGCCTTCGACTCAAACAAAAGATGATTTGAAGACTGTATTGGATGCCTTTAAAGGAAACAACTATTCTTATGACACTTTGGTGAATAGCAAAGGTATGGCTAAAGTCTTCTATAATCCCTCCTATTATTTCCTTCAAGTATATGGAGATCCTAATACCAACGAAGGATACTTGAAGGACGGTGACCATATTTATTCCTTTGGAGTTCAGTATGAGACTGATACAAGCGGAAAGATTATATATGATTCAAACAATGATATGATCGTCAAGAAATTTGTTGTGAACAAAGGTACAGACTATGCTGATGCTATTCATAATATGAAGCTTCCCGGTATTGGAAAAGTCTATAGCGATGAGAATTCATTGAATTATATGTCTGAATTCTCTCAAGACTTATATGATACTGATAAGTATGACATAGGAACATATGGTGGAATTACATATTGGAATTTAAACGACTATACTTTAAGTCAAAAGATATTTGATTACGTTTATTCCGGAACTAAATCATTATTGCCTTTAGGTGTTGGAGTTAAAGTTTCAAATAAAGCCAATTTGAAAAAACTGTCTTTGATATTAGCCAGCACTATGTCAGATGGCTCTCAAAGCGGATATGCTGCTTTGACTTACTATGATATCGGAACTACTTCCAATCCAATTATAGAGAAGCAAATTGAGAATTACTTGTCTAACAAGTAATAGAAAGGATTTGATGCTTATGAAAAAAAGAAAATTAATTCCTGCTTTATCTTCTTGGTTATTATTGACTTGCCTAATAGGATGCAACGACAATAATTCTTCAAACACTAGTGGGAAGCCTTCGACAGGTGTTCCTTCGACTGTGACTCCTACTGATAAAAAGCCTGTCACCAAAGTAGAAATAAATGGAACGAAGACTTTAATAGTCGGAGAAGATACAAAGCTCATAGCTAATACTGAAGTGACCTGGTCTTCTTCAGATGAGACAATCGCAACTGTCGATGAAACTGGAAAGGTTCATGGTGTAGCTTCAGGCTCTGTTACCATCACTGCTACTTCTATTGAAAATCCTAGTCTTTCAGCTGAATGGGAGATTTCGGTCAGCATGAGAATTCCTTCCAAGGACAAGTTGACCTTCAGTGCTAAGATCGATGGAAATGAAGTCTCTCCTGTCGATGGAAAGTATAGTTTTCCTTTAGGAAAAGAAGTAATACTTACTATTAATTCTCAAGAAGGATTTATGACTCCTAGCGTCACATTCAGCTTGACTCTTCCCAGTGATATAGATCAAACAGTATGCAGTGTCGAAAATATTGCAGATACGACTAATTCAGCTGAATTTTTAGGAATAGGTAGCTTTGAAGGTGGAACCTTGACTGCAACTTGCTCTTTTGGAGATAGTGAAAGCAAGAGTATAAAGATGCCGATTCAATTCGATGTCATCGATACTAATGCCTATAACAAAGCTAAATTCTTCAATAAGTTTGAAGGATGTGAAGCTGTCGAGAAGAATTCGTTGACCGATGCAATAATTACTGAAGAAACTAAGACTACTGATTTGACTGATGCTTCTATAAATCCTGAAACACAGCAAAAATCCTATACTTATACTTTGTTTACCGATGCTGCTTATGTCAATGTGACTGGAGCTTCCAATGAGCATTATTTTGCTGGATCCAGAAATGGTTCTACATATCTTTTCGATTATGACGGCAGCGAGATTGGAACTTTCTATAACTTTGGTAGTTCAGAAAAGCTAGGTGAGTCCTTCGTATTGTTGAATCATGCACCTGTCTATGGATTTGCTAATAGAATCAAAGCTTTGTTCGATTCATCTTATGGATTAGATACTGGTTTGGTCAACTTTGGAAATTATGCAGCATATGCATATTCCATTTTCACTACAACTGCTGAAAAGGCAGAGGTAGTATCTAATTTCGATTATAGTTCTACACATTATGAATTGAAATTGACGGTGAATTTCGACGGAAGTAAGATTACTTCCTTTAAGTTTACTGAATTGTCTCAAACTTCAGAAAAGAAGATTGAATATAGTCTTGAAGGATCTAACTTCGTTTACGGGAAAAAGAAGATCGATAGTCAAGATAACAACGAATCCTATTTGTCTTTTGATACATTCTATTACAAGACTCTAAATCTAATTTGTTTAGGTGGAACTAATGTCGATTCTGTAGGTGACTACACCAACACTGATAAGTATGGAACTAGTGATGATTTCAACGCTGAAGAGAATGCTTATATTCTTCCTAAATATAAATCGTTGGCAATGCGTATAGATCCAACACTTGGAAATCCTATCATCGATAGCATAACAGTGACTCAAGATAACCAAGATGTGATTGTCTCATCCATAGGTAGCAACGGACTAGTCATTTTCCAACCTAAGACTGAAAGAGTGCAACAAGATGATGGAAGCTATAAGGATGTCGTAAAAGAAGGAACCACAACCTTTACTTTAACTTCAGCAAAGAATAAAGTTTCTACTTCTATAAAAGTCGAATTTAAGACTGAGACTATCAATGCTATAGAAGTCATGGACAACAAGCCTAGCAACAATGACTTTGGTGATGTCTATTTGAATGATAATTCAAGTTACTTTACATTAAAAGCTTCACCTAATGATGACCAGAGTGAATATGAATACGAAGCTATAGACTCTCAAACTGGTGCTTTACTATCGGATTTGAAAATCGATCACTATGTAGATGGAAACATCGATGGTTTATCTAGCTTCTATTACTATATTGTTGGAAGTAAGGTTGGAACATATAGCTTCAAAATCAGAGTTAAAGGAACTGCTGTTTCTACTAAAGATATCTTTACTATAAACATTAAATCTCCTTTGTCTGATACTGAGATATATAACCATGTAAAGGATAAGACTTATAAGATAACTACAAGTACTTCAGTCCAGACTGTTAAGTTCACATCTAATACAAGTATTGCTTATACTTATAAAAATGAGAGTTCTGGAATAGATCAAACCGAGAATATTGCAGTGACTATCACTGATGGAAAAATCAAGGTTAACGATGTCGAAGAAATTAAGATTACATCTAGTAAAATTGACGATAATGGAAATTCAGAAGGCTCTACTTCAAATACTACATACACTAGCACTTATAGAGGTCAAAAATTCAACTCATCTTCTAAGTATTATATTGGTGTGATGGCTGAGAATATCAGAGTATCTTCTGACTTTAATACTTTGGGAATATTCTTCATCAACAGTTATGGTGGATATGAGAAACAAGAATTTCAAGTGGATAAATCTAGCCAAATTGATATAGATAACCTTCCCTCTTATTTGAATGGAAAGACATTGGTGAATAATGATTTGAGTTGGATTATTGGTGCAGGTAACTGCACGGTCAGTGTCTCCTTTACTTCGAACCACGCCTCCTTGACAATGGTCAATAATCAGAACACAACTATTGGAACACTTGAGTTTGACTATGCTTACGATTCTACAAGCAAAGAAATAGTTGTTTCAAACAGCACTTCTATTACTGGACCTGCTTCTATGGGTGGATATTCGTTATCTATCACGGGATTGACTTTGTCGGCGGATAAGTCATCGATCGATATCTCTATTGGAGCCTTATCTCAGTATTCTGAAGAGCCGATTCTTTCACAAGTCACAATAAAATTGTTCTAGCATTTTGTTTCTTTAAGCTGATAGCCGAGAAAGGCTATCAGTTTTTCTTTTAAGCTTTAATTAAGGATATGGTCAAAAAAACATAAAAATGAATGATTAAAAACTGTAATTTGATTTTTAAAAGATGATATAATTCTACCAGTTCAAGTAAAAGGACAGTATTAAACATGAAAAAAACATCAAAATTAGCTCTTATTTCTTTGTTAGCTGCTATTTCATTAACAGCATGTGGTGGTAGTGAAAGTAGTAAACCTTCGTCTACTCCTACCAACCACACCGGTAATTCTCAGACTCCCGGTAAGCCTTCGACTCCTTCGACTCCTGAACCTAAGCCTTCTTATGCTATTACAGCTACTGAGGGTGAAGGTTATAAGATTGAGGGATTGCCTGAGACTGCTAAGGAAGGTGAGACAGTCACATTTACACTTACTCTTGATCAAGGAAAGGAAGCAGATTCAGTCAAAGCCGGTGATGTCGATTGCACTTTGAATGATGATGGTTCTTATTCATTCACCATGCCCGGTAAAGCAGTGAATGTTGCTGTCACAGTTAAGAACAAGAAATTCAAAATCAACTCTATTTATTTCGATAGTGGAATGAGTTACTATAACCCAACACTAAGTTTTAATGTTGGAGATGAGTTTGAATTTGGTCAAAAAGTAGATTTCACATTGAGCGCTGCAAATTCCAGCTTTTACGCTTCTACTCTTGGAAGAGAAGCAATCTATATCAATGATGAAGTTATCGATTTGGGTAGCCTTGGCCTTTCCGGTCAAGTAACAACTGTCGATAATTTGAGTTTCACAATGCCTGCAGAGGATGTCGACATCTATGTCATGCCTAAGGCAGTGGATATGACATCTGGTGATGCTGATAAGAAAATTAATAAGATTGTTATTGATGAAGCTCCTTCAGAAATCAAGGTTTTCTCTTCTGAAAAATTTTTATATGATTCAACATATAATTATGTTTTCAATAGTCTTTATTTAGCAAGAACTGATTCATATATTGTGACAAAGGTTTCTTATAAGGCAGACAATGTTTCTGAATGGACTGAGTTGGCTTTATCAATGACATGGACAGACAATATCTCTTTTATTTCTTTAAGCAATTTAAATCGTGGTACAGTCACTGGAGATCTTCATTTAAAGATTGAAGGAAAGAAGGTAGCAAGTCACACATTGACAATTGTCAATGGTGATGTCGTAACCTTTACTAAACAACCTGCTGCAACTTATGTAGAAGGAGATCCTGTCAGTTTGTCATTTACAGGGGTCGATGCAAACAAGGTTATCAAGTATGATATTCAAGGTGCTGAAAACACAGCATCTTCAACTGCTACTAATATTATATTCGAGATGCCTGGAAATGATGTTACCATCACATTCTCAGCTACCGATAAAGGAAAGATTACTTTTGAAACTATTGAAGGTGTGGAAAGTGCAGTTGCTAAAGATTCTGCCTATTCATACTATGCAAATGAAATCACTTCAGCAAACCCTGGAGCTATATTATATGTATTCGCAACCGCTAAGGCTGGATATACAATCACTGCTGCGTATATAAACGGAGACAAGGAACACAAGGTTACAATGGGTAATTATGATACTTGTTTCAAACTTACTATGCCAGAATCTGGTGATGCATTGATTGGATTTGAAGTGGAAAAGAATGGTTCTATCAACCTCGAAAATAAAGTTGGAAAAGATGAAACCATAACTGAAGTCAAATACTATTCAAGTTCTTATGCTTCATCTACTTCTGAAAAGACATATAACGGATTTGGTGCAAATGCTGACGTCTATATGTTTGTGAAGGTTAAGGATGGTTATAGTTTAGGTGATGCTACAATTACAAATAATGGAACTAATACTACATGTAAAGTAACTAATAGTTTTAATGGAAGTTATTATAATTTTAAGATGCCTTCTGATGGAAGTGATGTTTCAATCAATATTAATGTCATCCAAAACGGAACTATAACAGTACAAGCAGATTCGACTTATGTTGAGTCTACATCTTTATCCAAGAGTAATTATTCATCAGATAACCTAGCTAATAATGCTATAGGTGCTGGTGAGACCTTCTATGTATTTGTTAAAATGAAAGAAGATGTCAGTGGATATAGTTTAGGCCAAGCACAAATTCAGGGCAAGGATGATACAGCTGTAGACGTTCAAGAAAATTACGGAAATACTTATTACCAGTTCACAATGCCTTCTGATGGTAGTGATGTGACAATTGTTATAAGTATGGTAAAAAATGGAAACATAACAATCGCTGAGAATGCTGGTGTCTCTGAATCTAAGATTTCTACTGGCGCAAGTTGGTCACAAGATGCAAGCAAAGCCGATGATTTTGCTCCCGGTAAGAAATTCTATATTTTAGCTAAACCTGTAGATGGAAAACTTGTTACCAAGGCTAGTATGAGTGATGGTACTGAATTCAAAGCCACTGAAGTTGAGGCTACATATAATTACGGTGATGGATTCTCTTACTTTAAGTTCACAATGCCTAAAAATGGTGTTGCTAACATCAGCTTCACTACTGCAGATGCAAAGAAGGTCACATTTGATACCGTTGATGGTTTGACCTTCTCCTTCCCTTCAGGTGCTACGAGTGGAACCTCATTTGCTGTCGGCGAAAAGGTTCAAGTAATGGCAACTGCTAGTTATGGTTACACAGTAAAATCGTTAGCTATCAAGGATCATGCTGATGTTCAAGTCGACAAAAAGACTGATGATAATGGAAATACTTATTATGAATTCATCATGCCTGATTATGATGTGACATTAACTGGTACTGTAGAAGCTGGTCAAGTTGTAACCATTTCTGTCTTGGGAACTAAGATGCCTAGTAAAGCTCATGCAGTAACTATTAATGTAGACGGTGTTTCATCAGCACCTTCGTATTCTTACGCTTCAGGTAAGACTGATGTTTCTATTGGATGGATTGTTGGTGATACATTGAAATTCACATATACCACCTCTGATTACAGAACAGATGATGATATTTATATAGTAATTACTAAAACAGATGGATCAGTTAAAGAAGTTCAAATGTCAGCAGGTTACTACAACTACACAGCAACTGCTACTCTTGAAGCTGATTGGGCTTCTATTTACTTCAGTGTAGGCAGCACACTTACAACCAAGTAATTTAAACTTATATTAGTGCACGCATTTGCGTGCACTTTTTTATTTTTTTAATATAATAATCAAGAAATGAGGATAGAATTATGAATAAAAAAAAGAAGTTATACTCTATTATCCTATTAGGTGCTGCTTTATTGTCTTCATGTGGTAAGTCGTCTTCCATCGATAGCAATCCTACTACACCATCGATAACTGGTGGTGACAATAGCAATTCAAGTGTCGATAGATATTTAGTGTCTTTTAACAAGGTTATTGACTGCTCTATTCAATTAGATCATTCCGATAACAAGTATAAAGAAGGTGAGTTGGTTTCTATAGTATTGGGTATAAGTAATGAATCTAAAGAATTCGATAGATTCGAATGTGACGATGTATCGATAGAAATCAATAGTTCTACATCAAATCGCATAGAAGCATCTTTTATAATGCCTAAAAAGAATGTGGACATTGATGTGATTCTGAAAGATAAGGATTTAGATTCTTTTAGAATTAAAGAATTGAAGAACTATTCAACTTATGATGCTTCGTTAAAAGAAGGAGATAAATTCAAGGCTGGAAACAGTGTTGAACTCATATTGTCAGGGTCTTATTTTTCATCATCAGATGAATCTAACACATATATTCAAATAGATGATGAATATTACCATCCTTCATTGGTTGATTCTATCAATGGTTCTGCCACCTCTATGAGCCTATCGTTTGTTATGCCCAACAAAGACATATCTATTATTATTTCTACTGGAAACAATCAAACCAGCAAAAATGGATTTAAAGTTTCTTTAGATGAAAATGAATATGTCGATTTGATCGCATATAATCCAGAAGAAAAATATACTAGATTCTATGGTGGATTGGTGAGGAAGATTGGATATAAAGTGACATCTGTTCAATATAAGATAGGAGCTGATGGTCAATGGACTAATAACTATTCTTTGTTTGATATCAGCAATATCTGTAATTTATATATATTGAATATAACAGCAGATGTTGAAATAAAAGTTATAGGTGAATTTACAGGCGTTAGGACGATAACATACATAAATGAAGATGCCATTATTCCTACTACTAGTTCTTTATATTATGAAGGAACTGAAGGCGACACTTATAGTGTCTCCTTCAAGCCTCATCCTAAATATACTTTGACTGGTAAGCCGACATTTGAAGGTGTGGAAGTAAATGATGACGACGTCACAGACACTTATTTTAAATTGACCATAGGTCTATCTGATATAACTATTACTTTCCCGGCAAAAATGAATAATAAAATCACTGTATTAGATAACGATGATCTTGATTCTTATATTATCAAAAAGAACAATATAGAAACTGATTATTGTGCTTCATTAGCCCTTTTTAATTTCTATCCTACTATGAAGAGAGGAAAAGTTATTACTGCCGCTAGAACTATAGATTCTAACGGAACAAAGGGTAGTTGGTGTTATCCCTCTGATGACAGTTATGGTATTCAATCTATCGAAATGAGAATGCCTAAATCTGGAGACTGTCAGATAGAAATAAATACTGCTGATGGATTCACTATAGATATAGACAAAATAGATCATGGTTCTATGACTATTAATAGAGATACATTTAGAAAAGACGATAGAGTCTATTTTACAATCCAAACAGAATCAAATTTTTATAGATTTAATAAATTGATAGATTCAGAAACAGGTGAGACTATAGAGACTACCATGAATGAGAATAGCGGATACTTCATTATGCCTGAGAAGTCCTTGAAGCTCAAGGCCATAATAGTTGAAGTAGAAAAAGCTAATGTCAATTTAATTGGAGATTTGGATAAATTCGAGTCCATTGAGATTCAAGGAAATAAATCTTTAACTAGAATGAATAAAGATAAAATCTTAGGAACATTCATTGTTGGAGAATCCATAACTATACTACCGGTAACTTTAAAATCACAGTATCAAGATGATTATATTGTTACTGTTAAAAAGAGAGTCAATGGAAAAGAAGAAGAGATTAAATCTAGTAATGGATCATATTTATTTTCGGTAGAAGAAGGACTTACTGATATAGTTATGTCAGTAGAAGAAAAAGCACAAGTAAAAAGCTTTAAAGCTACTATCAATAAGCCTGATGGTGTAAAACTAACGTTTAAAGTAAATCGTAAGTCAGTTACTTCTTTAGATGATACTTTGGTTCCTGGTGATGATGGGAAAGCAAGACTAGAGATATTTGTAAATGGATATGCAAAGCCAACGGATTATAATGTTCAAGTGTTGGATAACGAAAACAATGAAGTTATAGCTGAGTCTGGAATGATTAGTGTCGCTTATATGATTTATAGCGATATTACGATCAACATAACAGCTAAATAAAATGTGAGGATTCTATATGAAGAAATTTAAACTAATTGCTTTGATTTTGTTATTAGGTAGTGTTGCATCGTGTGGAAAAGAATCTATTAGCAATTCGACCATATCTTCCACTTCGGATAAAAAAACTGATATATCATCGACAAAGGAGCCAGAAACAATCGATGATAAATTCAATAAGTTGTTGTCTGATATGGCTTATGGATATAGATTTAAAACTACTGCCACAACATTGACTAGTGATGGATACTCAAATTATTGTCTTGATATAGGTGTAAAGGATAATGGATATGAGTTCATTAGATATGATTCAAAACAAAATCAAGAAGCAGATAGAAATTCTGTATATGTAGAATATTTCTATTCTTACGATCCGGAAGCTTTCACTCCTTTAGTATCTATGCCTATGTTAGATATTTCTAATAAGATAGATTATTATCCTTATACTATCAATGGCAAAAATCTCGAATGGTACGACTCAGGATATCAGAATATGTTCACATATTTTGAAAAGGATAATTATTTAGATGATGAGGGTACTTATACACTGGATGTCGAGGATGATTATGTTAAAACATATCTTCCTTTATTAGCCACTCAGTTTTTGCATGAATACACCAGAACTATCAAAGAATTTTCTTTCATCTATAACAAGGATAATGATGGATTTGATGTAAATATAGTGTTCAATCCTATCACCGGATCTTTCTCTAATACTGAATTAGAGATTCAAGGTCAAGTAATTCCAGGTGATGATTTTGAATTTAAACAAGCTGAATATACTAAGACTGGTGAAGAAAAAGAAGAGTTGAACCAAGTCTTTTCTAAATTAAAGAATAACAAGTATTCTTTTGTAGATACAACTTATTCAATTGATGAAAACAGCAATAAGACAGTCGAATCTAAATATTCAGGTAAAACAGATGGATCTAGTCTGATATTTGAATCGGAGACTTCAACGTCAAAGATGAATTTCTTATATAAGAATGTCGGAAACAATCAAATCCAACAAGCCAATAAACTTGGAAATGATTATTATGCTTATGGATCAGTTATCAATTCATCTATAACACCATTACTTCCATCATTTGATATGTCTTCTATATTCTTTAATAAGACTGATGATAATAAGTATGTATATGATGGTAGAGCAAATTTCTTAAAGACGAATACTTATAATTTTTCAGGTGAAGGCTTAGCTGTTACTTCGATGAATGTAACTTTCGATGATGATTCAGTATTGTTTGAAATCGGATTTGATAAATCAACAAATATAGAAGAAATCAAGTATACTTTCTTGAATGAATCCAATATAGCCGATAGTATAGAAATAAAAACTGATTGTTCTGATGTTAAATTATCGACTTTACTCGAAGGTTATTCTAAGGTACTGATTGGATTAGAAGAATTAATTGGTGGAAAAGATAACTTGAATCTCATTCCAGTAGTTGGAGGAAGACAATCTGTAGCAGGTCTTTATTATTCCGATGGAGTTGATGGTGATGGTGAAGAAACAAAAGAGAAGTATTATGGAATAGAATACAGGTTGATTGGAATAAGTGGATCAGAACAAATAAAACTATATGAGACTAAATTGGTGGAAGCCGGTTTCATCGCTACTAAAACTCAAGGAACTCATTTCTCTGGTGATTTGTTCACAAAAGAAATTCAAGTCAATGGTGATACTAAGACATTGAGATTGGAAGTTGCGTCAGGAACCACTTATCAGACATTAGCCATTGCAATAGATGTAGCATAAAATAAAACTGGATTATCAGTGTAATCCAGTTTTTTGTTTATTTATTTATTCTCTAGTTAAGATAGTCGAATCAGACTTGCCTGAATCAGATTCAATAGTCAGTGTATATTCATTATTTGATAATGTTATTGCGATTGAATATCCACCACACTCAAATGATAGATTATTATCTGAAATAGATACGTTTGTACCTACATATTCTGTTTCATCATCTAAATTGAAGCCCATTTTAAATGTGACTGAATATACATATTCATCTTTAGAATACTTATCAGTATTCTTTTTCTTCTCTACTTTAATTTGTACTTTTTGATTCTTGAATGGACTGGTTGAAGAGAATGAACCAGTGAATGTTCCATACATTTTGCTCAAAGAATCAAATTCACTTATCGTATTTATATCAAAAGGAAGTTTAGAAGAGTCAGAAAAGATCTTATATTCGACATATCCTCCATTTTCATGAAGGAATTTGACTGTATCGATTTTTGAATTCGATAATTTGATCTCGGCTTTGATGACATCTTCAACTTTATAAGAATCATCTAAATCAGAGAACGAGTCGAAGTAATAAGCAAATCTATCTGGCATTATGGTCAATGAATAAACATTTGTCTCTTTATCGAATGTGAAGGCTTCAATCGGCTCACTTCTTCTAGGCATAGAGTAGGATAAATCAGTTATATACGATCCATTGCTATCCTTTTCTTTTTCTTCTTTATAGTAGTATGTTCCATCCTCTTTTGTGATTTCATGTACATATCCATCTTTGACTAAAGCACCGCTGAAATTATTATCATCGATTTGATAGAACATTACTGAGGAGGATATATATCCTTCGAGATGAGGCATTTTAACATTGCTTATATTTGATACATTTCTTTCAAAACTATAAGGATTGCTAAATAAGTTATCAAAAGCTGATTTCAATGCATCATGATAGTCTTTGTGCTCATATGGAACAGGTTTATTAGCTTCGTGATCAACGTTTTTGTCATTGTTAATAGTGAAGTCGATTTCATAATGGAATGGAGATCCATCCTTATCATTAGCTTCCTTACTAACTATATGGAATGAATCTATGGAGTCGTTCTTAACTATAATTTTGAATTCATCAAAACTCATTATGGATAAGATTGCTATTTTTGATGTGAAGTTTCTAGCAGCCTTATATCTATTACCTGCTGTTTGACCATCTTTTGAAAAATCCAAGTAATAGTTACCATCATTATCCTTATCGAAGAAACCTGAATCACTTGTTTCATCGTAGAATGGATTTGATACCATTGACCAGGATAAAGATCCTTCTCCATCTGAGGCTTTGGTCAATACTAGATTGTTATTTTCATCTATATCATATGTTCCGACATATTCATTAGAATCTTCAGTGATTTTAAAATAATCTAAGCTTCCTTCTTTATCTCCGACTTTTCTATCGTAGTGATAAGAATCATTGCTGAATTTAGTTGTGAATGTTGTTGTTTGATTTAAGTCATCACCATCAAAATCTTTGATGGTTCCATTTATAGTCAATCCGGTTTTCATGGATTCGAACAAATCGAATAAGGACTTAGTCGATTTAGAAGTAGATGAATTGTTAGTGGATTGTTTGTTGGTCGATGATGGGTTTGTACTAGGCTTAGATGTGTTGGGTGTTGTGTTTGTGCCACTGCAACCGACCAACAACAAAGCTAAAGATAAAATAGATAGATATTTAGATTTCATGATTTCCTTCTTTCATTGACCTTAAGATTTAACACTATTGTGCGATATTTATTCAAGAGAAGATTTAAGCAATTTGATTTAAACCAAAAAGCAGCCATCCTATAATGGCTGCTTGATGATAATATTGATTACCAATCAGTATCTGGAACTGATAAAGCACTGCTGAATACATGAATTTTTACAGAGTCTTGTGCGACACCATTCCAATTTAAATATGGACTCACTGATAGTTCGTATACATTTCCGTTTATAGTTTTTGTATAGAGTTTATAGGCGGCGTAAGAATCGTTGTAATTTGATTTGTCGGTTAAGGCCCAACCATCTTCTACTAATTTTGCCTTATAGTTTTCTATGAATTCATCTCTTGCAGTTTCATTTTCAAACTTCTTGGTTTCAAAGTAACAATCGTTATGACCGGCATCATATAATGAATTTGTATGAGAGATTGTATTATCCCATCCTGGCTTTGCATATAAGTAAGGAACAACATTGTCGATTTTCCATGCTTTCATTTCATTATATAAAGAATTATTTGCTTCTTGGAATGAAGTAGGTTCATCGTGTTCTTTAGCCTTGGTCCAGTCTATATCGATGGTAGTAGAATCATAATTAGAATAATTGGCTTCGATTGTGATTTCTTCCTCAAAGGATTCTAGTTTTGTAGAAATCTTAGATACATATCCATCTGTGATATAGAGATTTCCTTGATCGATATATTGACCATTCATATAAGGAAGATATAAGCACTGACCTACGAATTGACCATTCTTTCCATTTCCACCACGTGATACATATGCACCATTAGAGTTTTTATCAGCAAAGATATCAGCTGAGAAAGCAAAGGTTGGATAACGATTTACTGTATCGCTCTGGAATGGAGTTGTATGAGTCTTTTCAATATATAAATCTTTGGTAGTATCATTGTAACTATACTCATAGTATCCAGTATCAGTCTTTTTAATACCAGTATGTGTTGTTTTACCATTTATAGTTACTACTTGGTCAATAGCATCTTCATTAAACTTCATTGTGTACATATTGACTGACGATCCGTAATCCAATGAGTATTTAACTGTATAGTTATGGCTTGAAGCTGAAGCATTTCTTGCTGTTTCGATAGTGTCATGATAAGCCTCATGTGTGAAAGGCTCTACATGTTTTATTTTAGCAGTGCCTATTTCTGAAATAGTTCCAGTAGCTATAAATCCGTATTTGGTGTCAGGATCAGATTCATTTGTTGCGGCAGGATCTACGATCATTGTGACTCCATCGATCACTCCGTTTGTAACGGAGAAATACAAGTCATCCAAAGCTACATTAGATCTTCTTAACAACATTAAAGGAATCAAAGTTTCATAGTAATATCCACCGATGTAGTGATATGTTTTTCCTCCATCGAATGTTGCGAAGTCTTCATAGGAGAAATAATCACTTTCTCCTCCAGTCACTCCTAAGAAGTTGGCGTAGTTAGCGTCAAAGCTTCTTTTATTTCCTTCATCATTAGTCAAAGTCTCTTTTGCGAGTTTATTATTTATATCGATGTATTCTTTGGAAAGACTAGAGCCATTTCTTACATAGGCTTGGTTCATTGTTTCTTTTTGCTTGATATTATCGTATGCAGTTACTGAGTATGCATCAGTTAAATTGTATTCAAGGTTAAATAAATATGAATCGTCATTTTCTTCGAATATGATTTCTAAATCAGTATCACTTTTTTCTGTGGAATTCAATTCATAGTCATAATCGTAAAGCTTTTCGTTAATATTGAATTTAGCTGCTCCGGTGACAGTCTTGAACATGTCTTCGTTCATAGCTTCACCTTCTTCGACGGTTACTTCCATCTCAGAATAGACGGATTCATCATCCGCCATTGTGGCTTTGATGATTACAGTTCCAAACTTATCAGGCATTGAAGTTAGCAAAGCTTCCTCTTGCTCTTGATTTTCTAATCTAGAAACTTTAACTATGCTTTCATCGGATGAAGTCCAATTGACATCCTTGTTTCCATATTCATCTACGATTGCATAGATAGATCTTTGTTGATTAGGATAGAGATTTCCCATCATCTTAAGCTTAATTCTGTCATCAGTATGGAGCTCTTTGTTAGAAGAGGTTGTATCTTTTCCTGTGTCTGATGTGTTAGGCTTTGGTGTGGGTGTAGCACTAGGATTGGTAGAAGGTTGTGTAGATGGTTCTGTTGTCTTGCCACACGATCCTAGCAATGTTAATAATATTAGTGTGGAAAGACCTATTTTATTTTTTCTCATTTGTTTTTATTCCTTTCGTTTTATCTATGAGGGCTAGATTATAAAGGCATAAGTTATCCTAGTCAAGTGATTGGATAACACAAGCATCACTTGTCAAATAAACATCGATAATATGAAATATGGTTGTTTGATTCTCTTTAATATTTTGTGTAATCAGTCTTCTATATTTTTGATAAAATAATAAAAGTTAAGTGCTTACACAAGAGCAATAAAGGATTAAAGGAGAAATTGTTATGGAAAAAAGCTATTTTACTTCTAAGAACAATGTAAAAGCCAAAGACTATACGAATATATTGGATGATGCAGAGGAGCATGATAAGTCTAAATCATATGATAGCTTACCTTTTGCTTATAAGCATGTAAAATTGAAAAGTGAATATATAAGTGAAAATGTACTCCTTTCAGTGAATCACTTAAAAGTATTCTATAAGAAGAAACACTTCTTAAAGAAGGAATACATCAAAGCGGTTCATGATATCAGTTTTAAAATTCATAAAGGTGAAATCTTTGGAATAGTAGGAGAAGAGGGAAGTGGAAAGACTATTACGGCTAAAGCTATAGTAGGGGAAGAAAGCATAACTTCTGGTGCTGTCTATTTTAAAGGTGCACGTATTGCAGCTGGAGACAGATGGAACAGGAAGGAAATAGAGTGGTCTAAGAAAAATGGAAAGAAGGAAATCGAGAGATTGAAGAATGCTAAGACCGTAGAAGAAGTTGAGGATCATCCTTCTAAAGTCGATAACCTTTATGTAGGAAAAGAAATCTTGGATTATTCTTTAGTTCGCTCTAAATATGCAGTATCTACTAGATTCTTAATCTATAGTGAATTGAGCAAAGGACATTCCTTTGATTATGCTTTGAAGTATATAGAAGCATTAGCCGAGAGTTTTATCGGTGGAACTTATGATAGAAGCAAATACTTCTTTATAAATGATCAGGAAGCTAATGAGAATGGATATCACTTATTGAGAAGAATTAAAGTGTTGACTGAGAAGGATGTATTGGATTCCTTACTTCCAACTAACGATTTAGCTCTATTGATTCAGTCTAGAATTAAAACAGTAAAAATGAACATAAAGTTGATTAAAGAAGAACAGACAAGAAAAATCAAACAAATAAAATTCGATAATGAAAATAATGATTATAGATTGAGAATTCAAATACAACCTTTGTTCTTAAATGCATTAGACCCTGATATGAATGTTAGAGATGTTTTGACTAGTAGAATCAAATCTTTAAACAATGCTGCTATTGCAGAAAGAAGCTCTAAGGCTTTGGAAGAAGTCGGACTAGTTTCAAGTTACTTCTCTTTATCGGTTAAAGATTTGAAATCTTTTGAAGCAGTTAAAGTTGAATTGGCCGCAGCTTTAGCTGCTAACCCTGAACTTTTGATAGTCAATGATCTTCCTAAGACATTGACTAAAGAGGAAGAAGAGGAATTTATTGAGTTGTTGAGAAAACTTAGAAATAAAAGAATGATCTCTATTCTTTTCATGAGCAGAAATCTTAATTTAGCTAAGCAAATTTGCGATACTATCAGCATTCTTCATGATGGAGATATGGTCGAATTAGCAAAGAAGGATGAGCTTTTGAGCAATCCTATTCATCCTTATGGAAAAGCTTTTGTTAAGGCTTTTGAAAAAGACGATGGTGATCATAAAGTTGATTATGATTCATCGAAGAGACGTGATTATTCAAAGGAGAAACCGACATTCCAAGCAGTCATTCCAGGTCATTATGTCTTGTTCGATACTAATGAAGCTATCGCTTATAAGAGCTTGATTCAAAGCCAAAACAAGTTTAATAAGTGACCATTTAAATTCTTTAGTCAATTATCTAGTTTTATCTTTTATTAGTTAAATCATTTACTTGCTTAAGTATTTGATTTTCATCTTGTAATGAATATAAGGAAGGAAGTCTATTATGAGCGATACGAACAATAAAGAGCAAAAGAAAGAATGGTCAACTTTTAAAAAATGGATAGTATCTATATTGATAATATTATTGACTTTAGTTGTTATTTTAGGAGGGACTATATGCGCTTTGTATATACGTTCTGCAACGTATAAACCTAATGATCAAAAGCCGAATATAGATACAAAAAGCGAATTCGTAACTCAAGGAAATGAGAATGGTACAAAAAGAGCAATCTATGATAAGGACGGTAATAGATTGCAGATAAAAGGCATTAATGCTGGGAATGTACTTGTTCAAGAAGGATGGATGAGCCCATTTGACAACGATCCTAAGAAAGATGAAGATGGAAATCTTATAAAGGATAATGATGGTAATTTAACTTATGCGGAGTTCACTCAGGAAGATTTTGAAGAAGGATTGTCAAATAATCCAAATTTAAAAGGTAACAAAGATGAATTGATGAATCTTTATTATAAGTCTTTCTTCTCTGAAGATGACTTTAAGAAAGTTAAAGAATTACAATTCAATACCATTAGACTTCCTTTCTATTGGCGAAATATTTTAAATGACGATTTTACTAGAAAAGATGAAAGTGTTGCATTCTCTTATTTAGATTGGTTCGTAGAGCAATGTAAGGTTAATGATTTATATGCTATCTTAGATTTGCATGGTGTTCCTGGAAGTCAAAACGGTTTTGAGCATTCGGGATTGTTCTTAGAGCAACCAACATTTTGGCATAACGAGACATACGAGAATGCTGTCATAGATTTATGGGACTATGTCAGTGAACATTACACAAACAATAGAAAAGATATCGCTCCTTGGATTTTATCTTATGATGTCATAAATGAACCTCAATCATCAAAGAATAAAAATCAAGATAAATATTGCACTGATTATCAAGATAAATTATATAAGGTTATAAGAGAAAACAATGATCAGCATCTTATCACATTAGAGTTCATGTGGGACTATTCAGTATGCCCTAATCCAGATAAATATGGATGGTCTAACATCATGTATGAATTGCATCAATATAATTGGAATAGCAATCTTATCAATTTGGAAACATTCAAATCTTACTTCGATTCGAAATTATTAGGTCACGATTATGATGTTCCTATCTATATAGGTGAATTTAACTGGTTCGAAAATTTGGATAGTTGGAAGAAATGTTTGGTCGATTGGTACGATGATAGAGGATATGGTTGGACCATATGGAACTATAAGACCACAGTAACTGGTGGCTGGACTTCATCTTGGGGTGTTTATACAGCACAGATGAAATTAAATAAGAAAAAAGAAGAAACTAAAGTAAATATTCATACTTGTACTTTAGATGAATATAAGAAGGCCTGTGAATTAGTCAAGACAGAAAATTGTGCTACTTCTTTTACATATAATATGATTAATACGTATAACACTGAATGGAAAGTTTAAATAGTATAATTAGATAGAAGACAATATTACGATTTTGAAATAGTGATATGATAATCATGTAAAATATGATGATCCATATAGTTATAGAAAGGAATTATAAAATATGATTTATTTAATTTTGTCTATTGTGAGTTTAGTTCTTTGTGTAGTTTCCGGATATTTGATTGTTGTTGGTAATACTGTTTTGGTTAACAAGACTTGGGAACATCTCGATGGATTCTGGTCCGAGCAATTAGCTACAAACGTGAGAAATACTTCTATTGTTCTACTCGTTGTTTTTATCGTGCTAGCAATTGTTTTGTTTGTTCTTTTTCTTAGAAAGAAAAAGAATGATAAAAGACGTAAAGAATTAGAAGAAAAAGAGAAGAATAAGTAAAATAGAAAAGCTCAATGACGTAATCATTGAGCTTTTTTAAATCAAATTTTTCTTATTTATTATCGTCGTTCTTTACTTTATCATCTTGTTCTTTCATAGCAGAGATGGATTCTGTGACAACATTTGCTATGGAAGATATTTTAGTTATATCGGATGGGATGATTAACTTTGTAGCTTTACCCTCTGCGACTTTAGATAATGTCTCATAGGATCTGATTGTTAATACAGCGTTAGATGGATTGGCCTCATTTATCATTTTTATTGCTTCAGCCTCGGCTTTTCTCACCATCAATTCACCATCAGCCTCAGCTTTTTTGACTTTGAGAATCGCCTCAGCTTGAGCCTCGGCTTTTTTGATAGTTGCTTCTTTCTCAGCCTCTGCATTTAATATTGCTGCCTCTTTGTTACCTTCAGCGATAGTTATCGCAGAAGTCTTTTCACCTTCAGCTATCAATATCTTTTCTCTCTTTTCACGTTCCGCTCTCATCTGTTTTTCCATTGCAGATTGAATATCTTTTGGAGGCAAGATATTTTTGACTTCGACACGCGTGACTTTGATTCCCCAAGGATCGGTGGCGTCATCAAGGATTTGTCTCATCTTAGTGTTTATGATGTCACGACTGGTTAGGGTTTGATCCAAGTCCAAATCACCGATAATATTTCTCAGTGTCGTGGCAGATAATGCTTCTATACCTGCGATAGGATTCTCTACTCCATAGGTGAATAATTTAGGGTCAGTCACATTGAAGAAGACGACTGTATCTATTTGCATAGTGACGTTATCTTTTGTGATGACTGGTTGAGGAGGAAAATCATAAATTTGTTCCTTCATCGAGACTTTCTTTTGAATTCTATCCACAAACGGAGCTAGGAAATGAATTCCTGTGTCCCAAGTACAAAGATATTTTCCTAATCTTTCAATTACGTATTTATCTGTTTGGTTTACTATCTTAAGTGAGCAAAGCAAAATGATTAAGACTATAAATACTATTACTGCAAAGAATGAAATAATGACTATTGCTACTGTTGGCATTTTATAATCCTCCTTTAATTAGATTTTTTGACAAGAAGTTTATTTCCTTGTATGGAAATAACTTCTACGATTGAATCGACTTCTATTGTATCATCTTCATCTCGTTTGATAGCATTCCAAATGATATCATTGATTTTTACTTCACCTTTTTCTAGAGAAGTTATTCTTTTTACTACGATTCCTTTTTTTCCTATCATAGTATCTACATTTGTCTTTGAATGGAGATGAACAAGTCTCTTTTGGAGTATAGGTCTTATTACTAAGAAAGTTATTAATGACACTCCAACAAAGACAATAATCTCACCCCAGTATGGCATTCCAGGAATAAAAGTTATGGCGAAAGCTACTATAGCTCCAACACAAAACCATACTGAAACTAAAGCTTCAGTCAACAGCTCAGCCATCAAAGCTAAAGCGAAGATTACGGCCCAAACTATCAACATTATTATAAGTTCAGTCATTACTTAATCTCCTTTCTTAAATTTATGATAAATAAGTTTTCTTTTTGATCATAGTAGCATTTATATTTTAGAGTACTTTTTGAGAAATCATGATTTATAAGATTCCCAATCTTTGATACAAAATCTGTAGAGGATACTCTGACATATGATTTCCCACCAGAGAGAACAAACATGTTCTCTTCTGGATATTTTTTAGACTCATAATCATCTTGACTGATTGGATGAAGAGCAATTTTATAATTGCTAACATCTAATCCTAGCATCACGGCATAACTATTAGCAAATAAATCTACTCCAGGCTTGTTAATAGTTATATTGGTTGGATAAATAGTTGCTATTGCATTCTTTTCATTTTTAGAATACCATTGAAACATGTACACTGCTTTTTACCAAC
>ERZ1031719.49-NODE-49-length-67132-cov-24.203676_pt1 | contig 67132 bp, 58 predicted proteins | sample MGYA00516702_ERZ1031719 | MGnify/ENA primary metagenome ERZ1031719 (study PRJEB33719, sample SAMN04261227) | wastewater metagenome | biome: rural village; feature: human; material: feces | host: Homo sapiens | place: El Salvador | collected 2013-01-07 ...
ATGTAACGTCATCAACGATACCTACAGTGAAGTGGTTCTTTGGCTGTGGCAACTCGAGGTTCTTGAATACAGCAACGATCTTAGCTGGAGTTGTATCAGAAGAACCGAGACCGTAGCGACCGCCAACGATCAATGGCTTGCGCTCGTCATCGTAGAGAGCTGACTTAACGTCGAGGTACAATGGCTCACCCTCTGCACCTGGCTCCTTAGTACGGTCGAGAACAGCGATACGCTTAACTGTAGCTGGGATAACCTTCTTCAGGAAGTCAACAGAGAATGGACGGAAGAGGTGAACTGCAACCATACCAACCTTCTTGCCCTGCTTGTTCAAGTAGTCGATAGCCTCGCGAGCTGGCTCTGTAGCAGAACCCATCAGGATGATGATGTTCTCAGCATCCTCAGCACCATAGTAGTTGAAGAGGTGGTACTCACGGCCAGTAATCTTAGTCATCTCCTGGCAGTACTTCTCTACTACCTCAGGGATTGCATCGTAGTAAGTGTTGCAAGCCTCACGGTGAGTGAAGAATGTCTCTGGGTTCTCAGCGGTACCGCGAGTAACAGGACGCTCAGGAGTCAATGCACGGTTACGGAAGTCCTCGATGAACTCTTCCTTAACCAATGGACGGATGTCTTCCATATCCATCTCCTCGATCTTGTGGTACTCGTGAGAAGTACGGAAACCGTCGAAGAAGTTAATGAAAGGAACCTTTGTCTCCAATGTAGCCAAGTGAGGAACTGCAGAGAGGTCCATAACCTCCTGAACAGAACCTGAGCAGAACATAGCGAAACCTGTCTGGCGGCAAGCCATTACGTCCTGGTGGTCACCGAAGATACAAAGTGAGTGAGAAGCCAATGTACGAGCTGATACGTTGAACACGCAAGGGAGCAACTCACCAGCAATCTTGTACATGTTAGGAATCATCAGCAACAAACCCTGAGAAGCAGTGTAAGTTGAAGTCAAGGCACCAGCCTGGAGAGAACCGTGAACTGCACCGGCAGCACCAGCCTCTGATTCCATTTCCTGGATAGAAACTCGCTGACCGAAAAGGTTCTTACGACCTTTGGCAGCCCATTCATCTACATGCTCCGCCATTGGTGATGATGGAGTAATAGGGTAGATAGCAGCAACCTCAGTAAACATGTAGCTTACGTGTGCGGCAGCTGTGTTACCATCACAAGTGATAAATTTTTTCTCTTTAGCCATTTTACTTTTAGATAAAATATTAAAAATGTTTTGTATTTAATTCGTTTTTTATCGAATGACTTTTGCAAGCCAACCGATGCGTTTTATAGTCTTTGTTGTATTTACCTTAGTACAGGAATCCCAATAACCACAGTGGAATCTTATTGTCCTTACCAACTTCCGTATTATAGCGGGCATAGATGGTGTCTGGATTAAATCTCACTTTGTTGGTGGCATGAGCATCACAGATACGGAACTTGGTCGTTCCATCTACCATATAGAAATGGTCTTTTCCGCCTTGGTGTACTTTGTGATCTTTCCACATGGAATTGACGAAGAATGTCTCCATGATTTCCTGCTCGTCTATTTGCAGCGGGAAGATGGCATACATCAGGTTGGTATTGTGAAGCATGACCTTGGATGGTTTCTTTGGGAAGAATTGACCATCAGGATAAATCATGTTGATGAGTCTTGCATCTGCCAGATACTTGATATAGTTCATCACCGTAGCTCGACTTGTCTCAATGCTATCTGCCAGTTGACTGACGTTTGGAGCTTTTGCACCTTCTACTGCCAGTTGATAGAACAATCTTTTGATTTTGTTTAGATATTTAAGTTCTATTTGTTTGATGAGCAAAATGTCAACCTCCGTCATCATATTCATAGTCTTGAGCAAGTTCTCCGTGAAGTTGCGTTGCTCCAAGAAGAATGGATAGAATCCATGATGCAAGTAGTCCTTGAAATACTTCATCGGACTTGCTTTCGGTAAGATTTGTTTTACTAGGTGCTCGTGATTACGTAATATTTCATCGAGAGAAAATGCAGGAAAGTTATTGCCCGTCTGCAGGTTGAGAAACTCTCTGAATGAGAAACCTCTGAGGTTGTAGCTTTTAACTATTCCGTTGAGCTCAGGATTCTCTTCCTTGAGTCGCATCACGCTTGACCCGGTAAATATGATTTTCAGCTCTGGATACAAGTCGTAGCATTTTCTTAACTCCTTGCTCCAGTTAGGCTGTTTAAATACCTGGTCAATGAGTAATGTTCTTCCACCTTGGCGAACAAAGTCTCCAGCAAAATCTGCTATACCTCTACCCTGGAAATAGAAGTTGTTCATGTTCACAAAGAGACACTTGCGGTCTTTCGCTCCAAAATGTTCTTTAGCATATTGAAGTAGAAATGTTGTCTTACCAACGCCTCTTGTGCCCTTGATACCTATCATGCGGTCGTTCCAGTCAATCTCATCCATGAGAGACCGACGTACTGGCGCATTGATATGCTCTACCAGGTATGTATGTGTTCTGAAGAAAGCTTCTTCCATGAGTTTCTGTTTGTTCGTGTTGTTTATAGATGCAAAGGTAATCAATATTTTCTAATTTGCAAACTCTAGATAGCAAAAACTAACTTTTTTTTCATTATTTAGCACTATTCTAAGTTAAAATCCCATTTTTGGGCTTTTTTTTTCTCATTTTAGAGTGCTTTTTATTAACTTTGCAGTATGAAATTACATATATTTAATCCTGAACATGATTTGGCGCTTGCAGTCAATCAATCGAATTATACGGCTCCTCATGCTGGGAGACAACTTCGTAATGATTTAGCTTTCATTCCTGCTCTTTGGGCGGATGAAGGAGATTTCGTTATGGTGGATTCCATTGATGATGCTTATGATAAGGTAAGACATCTCGGCTATATATATAATAAGGTGGAATTTATCACGCCAAGACAGCTGGAAGGTGTTTTCAGGGATACGATGGAGATAGACAGTATTCATCCTTGGGGATGGGACAAGGCCTTAGTTTCTCAATTGAAACATTTGGGGTGCCCAGATATCATGTTGCCTACTTCTGAAAATCTGAATAAAATCAGATGCATAAGTAGTAGAGAATGGGCTGCTAAGAATCTCCAGAGTCATGTGGATTTTGTTGCTGATGTGGCAATGCTGAAAGATGTGGTTTCAAGAAAAGGACAGGCGATTATTAAATCTCCTTGGAGTTCAAGTGGGCGTGGACTCAGATATGTGAACAGTTCTTTCTCTGCTACTGCTCAAAATTCAGGCATCACCAGACTCGACAATCTGGATGATATGGAGAAATGGGCTGCTAACGTGATTCGCCATCAAGGGGGTGTTACCGTGGAGCCTTATTATAATAAGGTGAAAGATTTTGGTATGGAATTTGAAATAGTTGATGGAGTGGTGAAATATTGCGGATTATCTCTGTTTCAAACCATCAAGGGGGCTTATGCGGGTAATATCCTTGCTTCTGAAGAGGAGAAAGAGGAAATTCTTGCTTCTTATGTTTCCTTAGATAAATTGGCTCAAATACGTCAGCATATCATTGAGATTCTCCAGCCGGTTCTGAAATCTATCTATAGCGGACCTTTTGGGGTGGATATGATGATTTATGCGGATGATGAACGAAGATTGCAGATCAATCCATGTGTGGAATTGAATCTTCGTCGTACGATGGGACATGTGGCATTGTCCTTGGGAGCATCCGAAAAAACGGCCGGACATATTATGCAGGTTGGTTTTGATGGTAACAAACATCGCCTGCGGGTTTTACCAGGCTTGCCTTCTGAATCTGCTCCTTATCATTAAAAGTACTATTATATTATACAAACAACTTAAGACATGAAAACAAAATTAATCTATCTGCTGATAGCTTCAACTTTGGTAGGTGGTAGTTCGGCTGTTTTTGCTCAAAAGGCTCATTCGACTTCCCCTTATGTTTCTCAGGTCTGGAATCCAGACTTAGGTAATGGCATGTATAAAAATCCTGTCATCAATGCGGATTATTCTGATCCGGATGTGGTTTGCGTTGGTGATGATTATTATATGACTGCCAGCAGTTTCAACTGTATCCCAGGCTTACCAATCTTGCATAGTAAAGACTTGGTGAATTGGGAAATCATCGGTCATGCTGTTACGAAACTTCAACCAGAGAGTGAGTTTGATCAGCCTTCTCATGGTAACGGTGTATGGGCTCCATGTATCAGTTATCATGATGGTGAGTTCTATATTTATTGGGGCGATCCTGACTATGGCGTATTTATGGTCAAGACGAAGAATCCTGCCGGAAAATGGGACGATCCTGTATGCGTGATTCCTGGTAAGGGAATGATTGATACGTCTCCTCTTTGGGACGAAGATGGTAGAGTTTATCTCGTTAATGGTTGGGCTAATTCCCGCAATCGTTTTGCCTCTGTTATTACTGTTAGAGAATTGAATGCTGATGGTACCAAGGCTATCAGTGATCCTGTCATCGTTTTTGATGGAAATGGAACGGAGAACCGTACTTGCGAGGGACCTAAATTCTATAAGAGAAACGGCTGGTATTGGGTTATGTTCCCTGCTGGTGGCGTACCTACAGGTTTCCAGGTGGCTATGCGCTCTAAATCACCTTTCGGTCCTTATGAATCTAAGAAGGTTCTGGCACAGGGAAAGAGTCTGATTAACGGCCCTCATCAGGGTGCATGGATTCATACCAAATATGGAGAGGATTGGTTTATTCATTTCCAGGATAAGGAAGCTTATGGACGTGTCGTCCATCTCCAACCTGTTACCTGGAAGGATAATTGGCCAGTGATGGGCAAGGTTCCGGCAAAAGGTTATTGTGGGGAACCGTATGAGACTTATAAGATGCCTAAAGCAAGTACTCATGTGAATGTGAATCCTGTTGAGAGTGATGAGTTTAATACTCCAAAACTTGGTTTGCAATGGCAGTGGCACGCTAATTACCAACAGCAGTTTGGTATGCCTACTTCCTGGGGTGTATATCGTATTTATACCCATAAGAGTGATGAAACCATTTGGCATACTCCCAACCTCTTGCTCCAAAAAACTCCTGCTGATAATTTTACGGCTACTGCAAAATTACAACTGACAGCTAAAGATCAGAATCAGATGGGTGGTATTATCATGATGGGATTGGACTATTCTGCTTTGGTTGTCAAAAGAGTAGGGGATGAATTTCAGTTGCAGCAGATTACCTGTCATAAGGCTGACAAGAAGGGAACTGAAGATGTGAAGGTGCTTGCCACTTTTGCGCCGACTTCCGCTGATAAAATTGATTATCAGCCTGCCTTGCATCATTCTTCTTATCTCCGAATGGTTGTTAAGCAGGGAAAGGTTAATTTCTACTTTAGCAAAGACGGAAAGTCCTTTAAGAAGGTAGGTGACGAATTTACAATGCGTGAAGGAAAATGGATTGGAGCCAAGGTCGGTATGGTTGCTAAAGAACCAGCAGGTAAGACCAATCGTGGCTGGATAGACGTAGATTGGTTTAGAATTACCAAATAAGCTACTAATATTCGTAGAGCATTTTGAATTCAATATATTAAGAGTATTCAGAAAAAATAAAGGATGAGTGACTTCTCAGTTACTCATCCTTTTGCTTGATTTCGCTAAATCAATTTTAGTTCTTATAAGTATGTACTTATTTAATTTATAAAAAATTTATTATTTACTTTTCTTACTAAAAGCACAATTATACTTCTTTGAGTAGATCATCGAGGAATGTATCCAGATCATGGTCTAAATCTTCCATCAGGTCACCACCCACAATAATCGTGTCATCATCTGCCAGATAGAGTTCTCCAAGATTTTCTTTGTCATCATCTTCGAGAACAAAACTGTATGGCTTGAGAATTCCCAAGTTATCAACGATAGCTGTGTTCTTTCTCAGAATATCTCTCAAACACTTGGCAACTTCCTCATAGAAATTTTCGTCCTTGTTGTCTATCCATTGTTCAACAACGCAGCGAGTAATCTCCTGCTCGTCGTCATTGTATGCCAACAATTCTCCACTATCCTGAGAACATCGTACATGAATATCTGTAAGAACAGAAGTTTCATCGAGTTCTTGAGGTGGAAACTTTTGAGCTATCTTCTTGATGAATCGCTCAACTTGCTGAAGTGTTTGTTCTGTTATTTCCATGTCGTTTCTGTTAGCGTTACTGTCTGGCATGATATTGATGTTTGTACTTTTATGTACTTATAAAAAGAGAGGGGTCGCTCGATGATGTGATGAAACTCTGAACTTTCACAAGTTTGAGAGCTCTCCGTCTTTGTAATCCACTGGCTTTACAGCTTAGTCGCAAATGCGATTTATATGGCCCACCATCAACAAGAGAAGTCTTCTCGGTTTCACGATTTAATATGAAGAGTAACCCGATCGAACCGATACGACCCCAAATATTTTTATTCATTTGTCATGTCTTACATTTGCAAAGGTAATGCTTTCTTATGAAATAACCAAATATTTTCTCATTTTTTTATTTGCATTCTTCAATTTCTTTCCAGATGCTTTCAAATGTTCTTCTTAATTCTTCTTTGTTTTCTATAATACCCCTCAGTTCCTTTAATGCTTTTTCATTGGGTGAGTTTGGTATCCAGAGTTTGATATACCCATTGTTGGAGTATTTTTCTTCCATGTGCTGAGAGAATCTGAGCCATTGGTTTTCTTTATCTTTCTCTGCGTAATTTTCTCTTCCATATTGAATAGCTCGCAGGAAAATTTCATGAACTTCGATATCTCTGTCTGCTTCTGCTACGATTTTCCCATAAATACTTCGGGGTTGTCTGCTGGAAGATGCTCGATGATCTTCTACAGCTTCTTTCATGATTTTGATTTGCTCTGGCTTGAACCAACGCTTCAATCTTTGATCACTCTGGAGTATCTTACCACTTGTGATATGGTGTATGGCTCTTGGTCCTTCCATTCCTAAATCATGATATGCTGCTATCACATATACCATGTTTATGTCTGCACCTGTCACTTCTGCCAACTTGATGGAGTTTTTGATCACTCTATTCACGTGGCGTAAGCCATGACTCGTTCCGAATGCATTGTAACGTGGAAGAATCTGTAGCTCGATGAATTCCATTATTTCAAGATTTACCTGTTGTTTCATAAGCTTTGTTATATAAATATCACAGAAAGTATGGCTGCAACTGATAGGAGGCCAAAAACTAAAATGTTGCGGGCTGTCAAGCCGAGTACCTGATTTAATTTTGCTCCCTTGTTGATTCTTTTCATCTCTTGATAGGATTGCCGGTGTAATATGATATATATAAGGTATAGAGCATACGTCGGAATTAACTTGTCGGTTTGATATGAATCGAAGAATACGCGGATGATCATGATACCTGCAGCGATGTATCCTATTGATTCGTATAGTCTTCTTGTCTTGCTTTCTCCCAAACGTACTGCAAGGGTTATCTTGCCGTTGCTCCTGTCATTGTCAATATCTCTGTAATTGTTGACTATCAATAGTGCGTCTATTGCTAAGCCGCAGGCTATGGATGATGCGATCACTTCACCTGTTGGAATTTGTTGGTGGAGAGGCATGCAGACGTAGTACGTACAGCATACAGGAATGATACCGAAAAACAGAAGTACTAAAATATCACCCAATCCGTGGTAGCTGAATAATGTGGTGTAGAGAAAGCAAAATACGACACATGCTATTCCCACCATCACCATTTCCAGTCCTCCGTATAATATAAGTGGTATTCCTGTCATACATCCCAAAAGGGTTGTAATGAGGATTCCCCACACCATAGCGTCGGATGTTATCCATCCTTCCGAACATGCTCTTTTAGGACCTAATCTCGTCTCGTCATCATTACCTTTTTTAAAATCAAAATAGTCGTTGACAAGGTTTGAATCTATCTGCATGATCCATGCAAATAGCAAACATAAGATTGCAGGAATCCAATTGAATTGTTCGCTTGTATTTCGCCACGCGAATGCAGTTCCTATCATGACAGGAACTGCAGCCGCTGAAAGCGTCTTGGGGCGTGTTGCTAAAAGCCACGCTTTTACAGAATTCGTTTTTACCATTTTATTAGTTAAAGAAATTCCAACTTACTCCAAATCTGAATACCCTTCCATTGATAGGGTAGTGAGGTGTCAAGAAATAATTTCTGTCTCCCTGTCCGGCGTTGATGTGACTCATCATGACAAAGAAGCGGGTATGCTTGATGAATGCATTGGCATAGACATTGACTATCGGATAATTGCCTACCTTTACGTTCTTGTCACCATTTCCCTGGACAACATACTGTCCCATATATGGAGAATAGTCGGGTGCTGTGTAGCTCGTGAAATATCGGGCATCTGCACCTAAGTCTATATGCAAAACTTTTGCAATAGAGAATTTGATATATAAATTGGTGTAGATATCCAAGTCTGGTACCGGTACAACTTCTTCCTTGCTTGAATGCTGGTATGTAATTACGTTTTCCCAATTCAGTATGCCCAACTTAAAGTCCTGTTTTAATTGTGCAGTAAGTAAATTGATAGGACTTGAACTCTGCATAGGCGTTACTGTAACGCCAGTTCTCAAACCTTCATCGGTAATGGTATAACTCTGACTCAAATAAGTATAATTCTTGATTTCATCAACGGCAACACGTAACGAAGTGCGAGTCTTATTGAATCTTAATGTTCCCATGATGCGGGTATGAATGATCTTGTCGAGATCGTTTTCCCACCAGAGGTGTCGAGAATGATACTTTCTATAGTAAAAAGATGGATTCTCGCGATGGAAGAAAGCATCTCCAATAATCGAAAGTGTATCTCCAAGGAAAGGGATATTTACATCCAGATTTCCATCTACAGCCAAAGTACCCGCATCTTCGCCTGCGATTCCTATTTCCGCAATGGCATTATAATGTAATAGCTTTCCTTGTTTTTTACTGAGTTGGCCACCAACACTAAGTGTATGCTCGTTATATTTTTCTATACCGCCCTCCATTGTAGGCAAGTCGAAGTGGCGCATGTCGTAACTTGCAAAAGCTTTGATGCCAGCTTTGGCCCATTTGCTGAAGCCCTCTAAAGTGGCTAATGCAAAGGTATTCTTCATTTCCCAATGGCGGGTCTTGTCGTAAATTGAGTCTCCTGTCAACTTACCCACATTGTAGTATTCATTTAAGTAAAAGTTCGCAGGGGTCTGATAAGCAGTGTATATACGCTTGTAATTGTCAAATTTGAGCGTATGGATAAAACTTGTGACTGGTACGTACTCAGTTTTATAGAACAATGAGTCTTCCTTGGCCTTCTTTTGGATGGCCAATAAGCTATCAGCAGCAGCTTTACCGTTGACTGCTATTCTGGTTGTATCTGTTTTCAAAGAGCCAGCATTAGCTTCCACTGCAGGTTCGTTGCCTGCAATTTTTGCGCCTTCTGGTCTTCCGGAATATTTGGCTTGTTGAGCTTTATCAAATTCCTTCTCGTTAAATTTCTTTCCGGTTTCTTTCGCCTTTTTTATGGCTTCTTCTTTAGCTTCGCTTTCAGCATTATCTTTTGCAGACTCCATAGCGAATTTCTTGGCCTTGATTTCTTCTTCTGTCATTTTTACTTTGCGTTTGAAACCTAAGCTATAGCGATGAGATAAGAAGATATGCTGATTATCGTTTCTGTTCCAGTTCTTCTCTAAAACAGTTGGAATCTCATTTTCTGAAAATGTTTCTTCGAAAATTTCCGGGTGCTTGATATAGTCATCATCTGTAATACCTCCATTCTCTGTCACCTTCTGGTGGAGAGTACTAAGAAGTAAATGTGCCTGATATTGGTCACCAATATAGGAAGCCCACATGGTATATTTGAAATGACTGGTACTTTGTGCGTTATAGTAACCACGTCCGTATTTGTAGTCGAATTTGAATCCTGCTCCCAATCGCTTATTGGCATTGACTGCAAAGATGGCATGGAAATCGTCCTCACCATTCGTGCGGTCACCACATGAATTGAGTGTGATGTTGGTTATTGGTGAGTATGTGTTGGTGAAATGAAAATCACTGACGGGCGTGTTGAAATATGAATAAGGTTCTGTGAAAAGGAATTGTCCCTGAGTATTTCTGCGATCAATGAAAATACGTCCTATTCTCGGAGAGCCCATGTTACCTAAGGTGTTGTATTCTCCGCGAAGTCCTTCTGTGAAAGTCGTATTCATGTACATATGCTGAAGTGTATCTACAACAGCATCTTGCTGGTCGCCGAATCTTTCATCTACCGTCCAAACCTTAATTCCTTTAGGAATTTCCTGATTAGAGCCGAGGGAATCTGTACTTATTCTTCTTTCGGAAGCTGGGCGGAAATCTCCATCTTCATTGATTGAATTAAAATCAGTTTGTGCTGCAACCGAGGTAGTTGCAGCACAAAATAGCATTGTAGTGAATATTTTATTCATTATGTAGGTATTCATTTACTACTTTCTTATTCCTATATATATGGTTTTCTCATGATTTTTGAACAGACAAAACCTAATATCATTTCTTAAAATCTTAAATGTTATTTCTTAAATAGTCTGAGACAGACTTCAATAATTTTAAGAACAACTCCTATAATCAGTACAATGGTACTTGCAGTTTGATATTCTGTTTGGGTCCAAAGAATGAGTCCGATGACAGCCAAAAGCATGAATGCAATATTAAGCTTGTTTCGAACTTTCAGCATCTTGTCTCTGCCATCATAGTCAATGAGTCGTCGCTGGCGATGTTGGGGCCTGACGGCATAAGATGTCTTTGTTACGTTATTCTCGTTGGATTCAGTATTTACTGTATCCTGTATCTTGTTATCTTCTTGCATTTTGAAAGAATTGTATTAAACAACTTGAAAGTTAATTTTTAACTAATGCTTTTATGTCGCTGAAAATCTGATCCTTACGATCAATAGTTCCCTTGCGGAATTTGCCAAAGATGCGTGCTAAGCCATTTTTTTTCTTATTGAGTGCATAGCGATCAGAAATTACATTTTCTGCTGGCTCCTTAAAGCCGGTAGAGCGTCCTTCTTCGTAATTATAGATGATTTTTGACAATGTAACGGTCAAAGAGTTATCTGCAATTTGAGCAACCAACATATATCTGAATTCTGTTCGGTCAAGTGAAAGGAATGACTGGCTGAAAACAAGCCATTCATCCATAGTATTTGCTATGATATTCTCTTTTGGATTGACAAGTGCAACTCTGCTAGCTATATTATTTTTGTCTTGTATTAAATTGCTGAAGTAATTGTACACAAGATCATAAATCTGTTTCGCAGATTTCCCGTTAGCATCTGTTTGCATGGTAAATTCGATTTTGCCATTTTCATTAGTTGGTATTGCGCCCTCCAAATACTTCGGGTCATCTTTCAGTGTAACACCATTTTTAGTAACCGTTTTCTTGGCAACTTCAGTGCGCTTTTCTACTTTAGGGACAATCCAACCTTGGTTTGTCTCTGAAGGAGCATTGGTGCTTTCTGTATTCTTTTGCTGATTTTTGACTACGATAGTTTTACCATTAATCGTAGTAGATGCTGGCTCGTTTGCAATGGATGGTTCCAGTTCTTTATCTGTACCTTTCGCTTTTTCTGCGGCAGCCTTTGCTTCTTCTACAGCTTTCTTGGCTTCTTCCAATTGTTTTTGAGCTTGTTCCAACTTTTGTTCTGGTGTCAAAACAGTCTGTGCTGACATCATCAAAGGGAGAAACATGAATATTGTGAAAAATACTTTCTTCATGATTATTTTGTTTTTAGAATCTTTTCCGCTCGGTGAATGGCGAAAACAGAATGGTTATAAATGATATATGCGGAAGATGAGGGATTCAAACCCCCGATACCCCGTAAGGGGTATACCGGATTTCGAGTCCAGCGCATTCGGTCACTCTGCCAATCTTCCATTCTCTGGTAATTTAGCATGATATATATTCATACTTACCTTTAAACATTGCAAAGATAGTGTTTTTTGATGTTATAGCAAAATTTATGACGTATTTTTTAACAATATTAACCTCAGTTTCTTTGTTGTTCATTCAATGGACAAGTTCAATTGGTGTTTTGGATCATATTGTAAAAGATGAAGGGGTGGTATTTTTCGGAGATACTGTTGCTATTTGACTTGTTTTCTGATGCGAACTGACTTGTTTTCTGATGCGAACTGACTTGTTTTCTGATGCGAACTGACTTGTTTTCTGGTGCTAAGTGACTTGTTTTCTGGTGCTAAGTGACTTGTTTTCTGGTGCTAAGTGACTTGTTTACTGGTGCTAAATGACTTGTTTACTGGTGCTAAATGACTTATTTATTGTTGCTGTTTCCCTTTATTTCTTGAATTTGTAATCTATGATTCTGATTTGTAAACATAAAAATCCCCTCCTGGAAAGCATTTGATTGTCTTTCCGGGCGGGGAATTATTATATTCGGTAGAATAAATCTATTATTTGATCATATCAACGCTGCGCTTCAAGAATGCTTCGAGGCCTGCGCCCTTAAGCATACCGTTTTGCAGCAAAGCAAGGTCAATCAGTTGGTGAACGATATTGTTGTCCTTGGCGTAATTGCCTATGATTTCATCACGCTTACCTTTTTCATCGCTGATAGTCTTTTCGGTTTGATGAACATCATCCTTTTCCTGCTGGGTAATCTCCTCTGGTTTCTTCTTGGTCTGTTCCTGATGAAGAACTGCCAATCGAGCCTCCTGACCCTTGATCTCTGCCAAGATAGGCTTGAGTGCTTCTGCAGTATTGCTTTCTGAATCAGCCAAAACATTCTTTATCAGAGTATGGTCTGAGTTCAAGATGATGGTGTAGCTGTCAGGCATCTCACCATAGAAGTTCATACCTTGCTGGAACTGACTCATGGTCTTCATTCTGCGCATCCACTCGTTTTGTGTGATGACTACCGGTTTGCTGTTCTCACCCAAAGCTTGCACTTCAACGGTGAATTCCGTTTTTTCTATCTTAGGAAGTTGTGAACGGAATACTTGTGTCAGATTGTCGGTCTGCTCATGATTGAGGTCTGTCTTTTTGGCATCTTCTTTCACGATAAGGCGCTCAATTGTATCAGAATCAACGCGAACAAAACGAGATTTTTCAAACTTTTGTTCAAGCATGTTCACCATTGGGGTATCCAACTGTCCATTCATCAAGAGCACAGAATATCCCTTGTCCTTTGCTGCCTCGATATATGAGTACTGCTCCTCTTTGTTGTTGGCATAGAGATAAATCAGGTTGCCTTCCTTGTCAGTCTGGTTGTTCTTGATGACGGTCTTATATTCGTCAAATGTAAAGTACTTACCATCTACGTCCTTAAACAAGGCAAAGTCTTTAGCCCTATCATAGAAATCTTCCTTAGACAACATACCGTAGTTGATGAATATCTTGAGGTCATCCCATTTCTCTTCGTATTCCTTGCGGTTTTCCTTGAATATAGAATTCAGACGATCTGCTACTTTCTTTGTAATGTAGGTAGAAATCTTCTTGACGTTGCTGTCGCTCTGTAAGTAACTGCGGCTTACGTTCAATGGAATGTCTGGTGAATCGATGACACCATGAAGCAAGGTGAGGAACTCCGGTACGATACCCTCAACTTGGTCAGTAACAAAGACTTGGTTGCAATACAACTGTATCTTATTGCGTTGCATGTCGATACTGTTCTTGATACGTGGGAAGTAGAGAATACCAGTCAGGTTGAATGGGAAATCTACATTCAGGTGAATCCAGAACAGAGGCTCGTCAGACATAGGGTAGAGGGTACGATAGAAATTCTTGTAGTCCTCGTCTTTCAATGTACTTGGAGTCTTAGTCCATAAAGGCTCTACATTATTAATAATGTTATCTTCCTCTGTTTCGACATTTTTTCCATCCTTCCATTCAGTTTTCTTTCCGAATGCCACAGGTACGGCCATGAACTTGCAGTACTTGTTCAGCAATTCCTGAATCTTGTTTTTCTGAAGGAATTCCTTGCAGTCATCTGCTATGTGGAGGATAATATCCGTACCTCTCTCGCTCTTTTCTGCATCTTCAATTTCGAATGCAGGAGAACCGTCGCAGCTCCATTTTACGGCTTTAGAGCCTTCTTTGTAGCTCTTGGTAATGATTTCCACCTTGTTGGAAACCATGAAAGAAGAATAGAAACCGAGTCCGAAGTGACCAATGATAGCATTGGCATTCTCCTTATATTTATCAAGGAAATCAGTAACACCTGAAAAAGCTATTTGATTGATGTATTTATCTATTTCCTCTTCAGTCATTCCGATACCATGATCGCTGAAGGTCAATGTACCAGCATTCTCGTCAAGAGAAACTCTTACTATAGTGTCTCCAATTTCTCCCTTGAAATCACCTTGAGCAGCAAGTGTTTTCAACTTTTGTGTGGCATCTACTGCATTTGACACCATCTCACGGAGAAAGATGTCATGGTCTGAATAAAGAAACTTCTTGATGACAGGAAAAATATTTTCTGTCGTTACTCCAATATTACCTTTTTGTGCCATAATTATATGTTTTAATTTTAAATTTACTATTCATATGTTTTTGTGTTTGCCACTTACAAAAGGCGTGCCAAAGAGCGATAAAATGTTTCTTATTGTATCTGAAATGTTTCATTTATGACTTTTTGGCTCAAATTATTTCTTATAAAATTTGGTTGCTTTGTTTTTTTTATTACCTTTGCAAGAAATTTAATGATAAACTTTTGAAACAACACAATCATGATGCAACAATTACAATCTAAATCCGATTTGATCGCTGACTATTATTCTCAGCACTATGAAGAAGTGAAGGCTTTCGTTTCTTCCCGATTACAATATGCAGATGATTCTGAAGATGTCGTTCAGAATATCTTTCTGCGCCTCTTGCAAATGGACAAAATGATATCTTCTGTCACTTTGCCTTGTTTGGTATATACGATTGCCAGAAATTTGATTTGTGATTATTGGCGCCATCGTCAATGTGTATATGATTATGAACATTTTTTCGTGAACTCTCATGCTTCTCGAATTTGCACGAATATGGGTGAATCAATCTATTCGGTCCAGCAAATTAACGAATTGCTTGAACGTGGAATTGCTCGCTTAAGTGAAAATCAACGTAAGATTTACAGAATGAATGTATGCGATGGAATGCAGATTAGTGAGATTGCAATCAAGTTGGATGTTAAATATAAGAAGGTAGAAAATCGTCTTTGTGCTGCTCGTAAAGAGGTTAGGAAATATATGAAACGTATGTTGGCTTAATTGGGGATTTATAGTTTTTTAGAATGGTTCTTATAGATTGGTATTTTTCTCAAGAAGGGCAAGAAGGACGAGATGGCCGAAAAGGACAAGAAGGGCAGATGTATAAAAGTAAGATTGTGAAGTTGTATTTAAATAATTGTTGTTTTATATAAAAATAGGAGAAATTATCATCTTATAAATGATAACTTCTCCTATCTTTTTGTAGCTGTTGCCACAAAAGTATTGAGACAACGTAAATTTCTTTGTTTAGCTAATCATAAGTTAGTTATACCAAATTTCTCCGCCCATTACGTTTTGGGGCATAAACGCTGTTTCTTGAATAGGTGATGCGATTTCTACGTATTCACCATAGTTCTTAGCATTTTCTGTTTTCATTTTCTTTAGGTTTTGTGATTTAATAAATGTTTATCTTTGTACTTATACTTTGTCTTAAGAAAACAAGCATGTTATCTTTAAGACATTGCAAAGTTAATCATTATTTTTCAGATTATCAAGTATTTACCGCATTTTTTTTACGTTTTTAACAGTATTGTTTTTCTTTTGGAATATTTATGCGTCTTTTTTCTATTTTTGCTGAATTTAGTATATTTTATGATTCTGGATAAAAGAAAAGTAGGTGCGTCATAAGCCGCATCATGTAAACTAAAAATGTCCCACAGACTTTAAATATTTACATAGATTTTTATGGCGGAAAGACCAAATCTGTGTATATCTGGAATCTGTGGGACTATGTGCTATTAGGCTATCAGCCCGTACTAATCTTGCCTATTACTTAACTTTTATCCTTTGCGTGGTGCATTGCGGAGTATTTCCAGAAGATGATCCCATACCATCTGCACAGTTGGGATATAGAGTGCTTCCTGTGGAGTGTGTACTTCTCGGAGAGTAGGACCAAAGCTAACCATGTCCAAATCAGGATATTTTTCTGAGAAGAGGCCGCATTCCAGACCTGCATGAATACCCTTGACTAATGGTTTCTTTCCGAAAAGTTTTTCGTAACTCTTGACGGTGATTTCCGTTAGTTTGCTATCTGAACGCATTTTCCATGCTGGATATTTGTCGCCTACAGTAATTTTAGCTCCAGCCAGCTGGAAGGCAGCCTTCACTGTATTGGTCATGTTTTCCAGATTGCTCATCACATTACTGCGTTGTGAAGCTACGATGTCAATAGAGTTGTCTGTAGTTATCACACTGGCAACATTGCTGGAAGTTTCTACCATCCATGCAATAGCTTCATCCTGGCAGGTTGTCAACGGACCGTTATCTACTGCTTGTAAAGCCATGATGAACTTTTCTGCTATTGTTTTTTCGATGACAGGAGATGATTCTGCAGATTCCATATTGAAGACCATATCCTTTTCTGTAACATGGAATTCTTCTTCAACTTCTGATGCAAAGATGTTCCAGTCTATACGAACCTGTTCTTTTACCTCATTCTTGATAGCTAATACTACCTGACCATCACGAGGGATGGCATTGTGCATCTTACCACTATTGAAGTTGACTAATCTGATGTCGCCGTTAAACTTTTCCATCTCCAGATACAGGAAGCGGGCGAGAAGTTTGATGGCATTGGCGCGCTTCTTGTTGATGTCATCACCTGAGTGGCCGCCATTTAAACCTTTCAGACTCAATTTGATGAAGAAGTAACCTGCAGGAGCTTGTTCGCGTTCAAAATCAAAAGTTGCGTGAATGGTCTGTCCACCAGCACATGAAACGAAAATCTGTCCTTCATCCTCAGAATCCATATTGATGAGCATTTTGCCTGTCATAAAACCGGCTTCCATGCCATGCGCGCCGGTTAATCCAGTTTCTTCATCACGTGTAAACACACATTCTATAGGACCGTGTTCGATTTCATTACTGTCAAGGATAGCCAGTTCAATAGCGCATCCAATTCCGTCGTCAGCCCCAAGAGTAGTACCCTTAGCTTTTAACCATTCGCCATCTATATAAGTCTGGATAGCATCCTTGGTAAAGTCGATATCAACATCTACCAATTTATCGCAAACCATATCCATGTGACTCTGGAGTATGATGGTTTCTCTGTTCTCATATCCAGGTGAAGCAGGCTTTCTGATGATCACATTGCCCGTTTTGTCAACGTTGGTTTCAAAATTTCTGCTTTCGCCAAAATCTTTGAGGAACTCAATCATCTTTTCCTCGTGCTTAGAAGGACGAGGTATTTGATTGATTTTTGCGAATTGCTCGAAAACGCATGATGGTTTTAACTCATTTTTTTCCATATCAATATGTTTTTATATTATTGTTGTACTATTAATAACTTACTTTTTTTAGAAAAGAATGTTATTTTATTTATAATTACTTACTATTTCTGGCTTTTTATTTGGGATATTCCCCAAAAAATATTACCTTTGCAACCAAATGTGCTAATTAAAGCACTGCAAAATTAATAAAAATGGTAAAGATATTCCTATTTAGTGTGTTAATAATTGCTATTTGTATAGCATTGTTATCAGTTAAGTTGATTTTTAGGAAGAACGGAAAGTTCTCTTCCCAGCATGTGCATGATAATCCAGGCTTGCGCAAGCAGGGCATTCATTGTGTCATTGATCAGGACAGAGAAGCGCGTCAGGCAGGAAAAGCCTATTAATTAATAATTGAGATGTATTGTGATAAATGGAAGATAACGTATATGTTATTTTATGTTTATTATAAATGATGACTCATGTATGCATTCCGATTCCTAATTTGATTTTTGAGAAATAGAAAATAAGTAATAATAAAATTATAGAAGAAATGAAAAAGAACATTTTGGGTTCAGTGGCATTTGCAGCTATGGCCGCTTTGTCACTAACATCTTGCAACAAGTCACAGCCACAGGTTGAAGCTAAATCTGAAAGTAAGGCTCCGGCTGAGTTAAAGATTGCTTATGTTGAGGTGGATTCTATCATGACTCAATATAAATTCGCAAAGGAGTATGCTGCAATTCTTGAAAAGAAGGGTCAGAACATTCAGGCTACTCTTGCACAGAAGCAGCAGAACTTGCAGGCTGCCGCTGCTAATTTCCAGCAGCAGATTCAGCAGAATGCTTTAAGTCGTGAGGCTGCTGAGCAAAGACAGGCTGCTATACAGAAGCAGAATAATGATTTGCAGGGATTGCAGCAGCGTTTGAGCAACGAGTTTGCTTCAGAACAGGAGAAGTACAATAAGGCTCTTCATGATAGCATCGCTAATTATCTGGCAAGATATAATAAGGATAAGAAATATAGCATTATCTTCTCTAAGAGTGGTGACAACTTGCTGTACGCAGACAAGGCTTATGATATTACCAATGAAGTAATCTCTGGTCTTAACAAGGCTTACAAGAGCACACTCCCTGCTGCTACTCCAGCTGCAAAGAAGTAATATTATTATGTTAAGAGACGAGCGGTATCAATTCGTGTTGGATTACTTTCGGCAATCCATGCCACATGTAACCACGGAGTTGCAGTTTGGTAGTGCATTTCAGCTTTTGGTGGCAACCTTGCTTTCGGCTCAATGTACAGACAAGCGTATCAATATGGTTACACCTGCTCTTTTTGCCCATTATCCTGATGCAAACAGAATGGCTCAGGCTGAGGAGGATGATATCTACGATCTGATTAAATCAGTCAGTTATCCTAATGCCAAGGCTAAGCATTTGGTGGAAATGTCACGTAAACTGGTATGTGATTTTAATGGAGAGGTTCCTTCCGAAATGGCTCAGTTGGTTACTCTTCCAGGAGTAGGACGAAAGACTGCAAATGTGATACGGGCTGTTTGGTTTGGTAAGGCTACGATGGCTGTTGATACACACGTTTATCGTGTAAGTCATCGTTTAGGTTTAGTTCCAAGAACCGCTGATACTCCTCGTAAAGTAGAAGATTACCTGATGAAGCATATTCCAAAGGAAGATATTCCTAATGCTCATCACTGGTTACTCCTGCATGGTAGGTATGTTTGTAAAAGTGCTAACCCAGATTGTGGTAAGTGTCAGTTTACAGATATCTGTCCTAAATTGCTGAAAAACAGTAAATTATAAATATGGATACAAAAAATCCCAAACAGTTGGTTGATATTCAATCTCTGTTTGGGATTTTTTTGATGTTTTATCTTTTTATATTAATTCCAGAATCTTATCGATAATCTTATCTATTGTAGTAGAATCAGTAGCTTGATCTATTTTCTGATTTATCTTTTCCTCGATTTTCTTGCTCACCTTGTCTGCAGCCTTATCCATAGCCTGATTGGCTCTGTCTTCCAACTTCTTCTGGATATTTTCGCCCAAATCTTTTTCATCAGTTGTGCTTTCACCCAAATCTTTTTCATCAGTAGTGTTTTCACTTGAATTGTACTCGTCAGAACTGGTATTTTCTGGGTTGTTTCCTTCCAATGCTTTTATCATGTCGTCAGAATTCATAGTAATGACTTTTCCGAAAATTCCATAACTTACTGTATGTTCTTTGTCTTGAATAGTCACAGTACCTTTCGAGAAAATCAGATAGTTATGATATTCGAAGAGATTGTCAAGTGCCGAGTCAATAAAATTACCTGCAAGCATTCTCGCCATCATTCCAAAACCTTGTGAGAAGATATCATTGCCATTAGATGTTGTTGCTTTTTCCACGGCTTTACTTACTTCTGTGCGAATGGCATTTTCATGTGATTCTCTATTCGGATTTGTCAGAGCCATGATAATGAGGAGAAGCAAGACAAGTCCACCGAAAATTTTGAGCAAATAATGATTTTGCGGTTTCTTTTCCTCTTTATAGGGAGCCGAAGGGGGTGTTGGCGGAATTGTAGTTTCTTGTTGCATGCCTGTGGAAGAAGCATTTCTATATTCATTTGTCTTTTCGTTCAAAATGTAGCGGAGTTCAGAAACTGTCCAGGCTGGTTGCCAGTCTTTCATTCCTTCTTTCCATACTAAGGTTTCTGCTGAAATACCCATTTCTGCAAGTTGGGCTATCGTGTATGGTCCTTCTTGCTGATTATTTAATATAACAAAGAATTTCATTTGCTTATGATATTATATAATGTATGATCTTCTTTTATTCATGTGTAGCTTTCCACCAGCCAGTTTTCTCTTTACCTCTGATGGCAACAGGATGCTGGCTTGGGTCAGAATTTGAAAGACCGCAATAATTCTTGATTTTAATTGTTGCTTCTGGATACAGTCTTAAAGCTGTATATGCGCAATCAGTATGTGCTGCAGCTTTGACTGTTTTCTTCAGTTGGTTGCTGAATTGTTCTTTTAGATAACCGCTTGGCTTCAAACTGTCAAAATATACTGCCATGTCGTAGGACAGATGTGGTGAGAAACCATCGAGTGGCTGAATGGAGTCGAGAGGAATCGTGGTATCTAATGTATATTTTTGATTGATTTCTTTCATTACATTTGCCAGCGCATCTAATTGTCTGCAATCAATGGCAGCCATATTGCAATATGGAGCAGTACTATTCTTGTAGAAATTTACAATGCCATTTACAAGACTGCTATAGTTTGGGGTTGTTCCATTAAGATAGCTCCACATTGAGCGGTAAGGAATTCCTTTAGCCATGATTTCACTGCTGGTAGCGATGAGATAGTTGGTGACATCTTTTAGCTCATACGCAGTTTCTACATTTCCCATGTAGCATACATCAAAAAGTATATACTGCATTTTGATGCCGCTTTGCTTGATTCCTTCCGCTAATGTACTTAGATCTATTGAATTTTCCTTGCGATCTACGCTACCGAAAAAGCGGGTTGTAGGATTGTTTGGGTCTGCGCCAAACTGAATGCCACTAAATGAGGTATCAAATGTTTGCTGAGTATTGAATGATTTTGCCTGATTTGGATAATTTATCCAATCGTCAGCGCAAGACCAGCCGCAACCATGACCACCAATAATCAGGGCATAGTTAAGTGCTTCTGCATTTTGTCTTACCTCATTGAGAAGATCTGCGAATCCATTTGCGGAATTGTAGGCTGAGCCTTCGTAAGTTTTAATAGGAGTCCTGCTTACCTCTTTTGTAACATCATTATATGTCAGATCAAAGAGCGTACTATTGTTGGCATTATTGCTGAAGAAAACCAATACACGCGTATTGTTGAGTCCCTTCTTGTCAGTAATACCTGCACAGATGCTATCAATATTATTAGATAAAGCTTCTGTCAATCCGATACTTGAGTTTCCGCCAGTCCAAGGTAGGAAGACGAGTATTGTCTGCTTATTAACTTTATCGACGTCAAAAGCTTCTTCTGTACAACTTCCAAGTCCGATGATGGATACAATTGCAAAGATAAATCCGTAAACAAACTGTTTCATTTAGGTGAGGATTTAAATGAAATGTTTAGTGCTTAGAAATATATGATTGCAAAACATAAAAATGATGAGCTGACATGATATTCTAAACACTAAACATGATTATTTATAATTACTTCTTCTTGAGTTCCTCGATAGTAGCCTTCAGGGTAGCTATCTTCTCTACAGAGTCGCTTTCCTTCTTACGTTCGAGGGCTACCACCTTCTCAGGAGCGTGAGCTACGAAGTTCTCATTGCTGAGTTTCTTGCGTACACCCATCAGGAAGCCCTCCAGGTGCTTGAGCTGAGCCTCTGCCTTCTCAATCTCGGCAGCTACGTCGATGAGGTCGCCCAATGGTACGGCAAACTCGTCGGTGCCTACCATGAAGCTGGATGCATCGGCACTCTTCTCGGCAATGACCTCAATCTTGTCGAGGTTGGCCATCTTCAGAGTTACGTCGTTGTAAGCCTCGAAATCGTTCTTGCCTACTACCTGCAGAGACAACTGCTCCTTCTGGGCAATGTTCTTCTGGTTGCGAACGGTACGAACACCGGCGATAATCTGCTTCACTGCCTCAATGTCGGCTGCCAACTTCTGCTCCTCAGCTGTAGGTGCAGGAATCTCCAGCTTCTCGCGCATGATGCTCTCGCCATCCTTGCGGTCGTAGATGTGCTGCCACAACTCCTCGGTGATGAATGGCATGAATGGATGCAACATCTTCAGGAGGGCATCGAAGAAGCGGAGGGTAGCGTCGTAGCTCTTCTGGTCGATAGGCTGGCCGTAAGCTGGCTTCACCATCTCCAGGTACCAGGATGAGAACTCATCCCAGAACAGCTTATATACAGTCATCAATGCCTCAGAGATACGGTAGTCCTTAAACTGCTTCTGCATCTCCTCGTTCACCTCCTTGAGCTTGGCATCAAACCACTTCACGGCGATTTCTGCACTCTTAGGCTGCTCGATATCTGCAGTCTCCCAACCCTTCACGAGGCGGAAGGCATTCCAGATCTTATTGTTGAAGTTACGTCCCTGCTCGCAGAGGCTCTCGTCGAAGAGGATGTCGTTGCCTGCTGGAGCGCTGAGCATCATACCCATACGAACACCATCGGCACCAAACTTGTCAATCAGATCGAGTGGGTCAGGTGAGTTACCGAGACTCTTACTCATCTTGCGGCCGAGCTTATCGCGAACGATACCTGTGAAATATACGTGCTTGAATGGCATCTTGCCACGATACTCGTAGCCAGCCATGATCATACGTGCTACCCAGAAGAAGATGATATCCGGACCTGTTACGAGGTCGGAAGTAGGGTAGTAGTAGTTGATCTCCTCGTTGTCAGGATGCTCGATGCCATCAAACAGAGAGATAGGCCACAACCATGAAGAGAACCAGGTGTCGAGGCAGTCGCTCTCCTGCTCAAGATCCTCAGCCTTGATGTTGGCATTCTTCTCCTGAGCGAGTTTCAGAGCCTCCTCTGCAGTCTCTGCTACCACGAAATCCTTCTTGCCGGCATTGTCGAAGTAGTAAGCTGGGATGCGGTGACCCCACCAGAGCTGACGGCTGATACACCAGTCCTTGATGTTCTCCAACCAGTGGCGATAGGTGTTCTTATACTTCTTAGGATAGAACTCGATGTCATCGTCCATTACTGGAGGGAGGGCGATGTCGGCAAAGTGCTGCATCTTGAGGAACCACTGTGTAGAGAGCTTTGGCTCGATAGGCACATTGGTACGCTCAGAGAAGCCCACCTTATTATTATAGTCCTCAATCTTCTCCATCAGACCGGCGTTCTGAAGGTCGATGGAAATCTGCTTGCGCACGTCCATGCGGTCCATACCTACATAGAGACCTGCTGCCTCGCTGATGGTACCATTGTCGTTGAAGATGTCGATGGTTTCCAAACCATGCTTCAAACCGAGGGCGTGGTCGTTGATATCGTGAGCTGGAGTTACCTTCAAGCAACCTGTACCGAACTCGATATCTACGTATGTATCTTCGATGACTGGAATCTCACGGTTGACGAGAGGTACGATGACGTGCTTACCCTTCAACCATGTATTCTTCTTGTCCTCTGGGTTGATACACATGGCAGAGTCGCCCATGATAGTCTCAGGACGTGTAGTAGCTACTACTGCATAGTAACCCTTCTCATCCTTGTGAATGACGTTCTCTTCATCTACCTGCTGGCAGTCTTTCTCTACTACGTAATACTTCAAGTGATAGAGCTTAGAGTGCTCGTCCTTATAGATTACCTCCTCGTCAGAGAGTGCAGTCTGAGCCTTAGGATCCCAGTTGACCATGCGCACACCACGATAGATGAGACCTTTCTTGTAAAGATCGCAGAATACGTGGATGACGGCGCGAGAACGGGTCTCGTCCATAGTGAATGCTGTGCGATCCCAATCGCAGCTGGCACCGAGTTTGCGGAGCTGTTTCAGGATGATGCCACCATGCTCGTGAGTCCAGTCCCAAGCGTGCTTGAGGAACTCCTCGCGGGTAAGGTCGGTCTTCTTGATGCCCTGCTGAGCGAGGCGGTTAACTACCTTAGCCTCGGTAGCGATACTGGCATGGTCGGTACCTGGTACCCAACATGCGTTCTTGCCCTCCATGCGAGCACGGCGAACGAGAATATCCTGGATAGTATTGTTGAGCATGTGTCCCATGTGGAGCACACCCGTTACGTTTGGTGGAGGGATAACCACTGTATAAGGTTCACGACCATCTGGCTTAGAGCTGAAAAGCTTGTTGTCGAGCCAGTACTGATACCATTTACTTTCCACTGCTTGTGGATCGTATTTACTTGCTAATTCCATTGTTTATATCTAATTTTTATTCTTTTTCTTTCTTTTTCTTTAAAAAACAGTGCAAAGATACTACTTTTTGGGCGAAAAACACTATCTTTGCATCAAATTTATTAATTTTTGCACATTTTCCTAACGTAACAGTTGGAGATGCGCAAGGAGAACCTTTAAAGTTGAATATGAATAAAATGCATACGAAAGAAGAAAAAATGGCAGCGTTCAGTCGCTTGTTGGATGTTCAGGACCGTCTGCGTCTGCAATGTCCTTGGGATAGAAAACAGACATTTGAGAGCCTTCGTCCAAATACGGTTGAGGAGACTTTCGAACTCTGTGATGCACTGATGAAACGCGATTACAAAGATATCAAGAAAGAGTTGGGTGATGTTTTGGAGCATGTGATGTTCTACAGTATCATCGGACGAGAAGATGGTGAATTTGATATTTGCGATGTTTGCAATCAGGAGGCAGATAAACTGATGTTCCGTCATCCATTTATCAATTGGAATGAGGAAGGAGAGTGGAGCGTATCCAATCCAGATATGTATATCAATGAAAATGGACAGGTGGTTTATAAAGAAGAAAAATGTGAGTCTGGGGATTCTCTGGATTCTGCTTCTGATGATGACCAGAACTCTTTGGAAAAGGCGGGTTCTGTCAAACCTAAAACATCAACTGCTGTTGAGAAAACCTGGGAACAGATTAAGCAGCAGGAGAAGGATGGAAATGAAAGAGTGCTTAGCGGTGTTCCTAATGCCTTGCCTTCTCTTATTAAAGCTTATCGCATACAGGACAAGGCAAGAAATGTAGGTTTTGATTGGAAAAACAAAGAGGATGTTTGGGATAAGGTTCAGGATGAACTTGATGAATTGAAAATAGAATTGGCAAAGGAAGATAAGGAAAAATCTACACAGGAATTAGGCGATTTCCTTTTTTCTGTGATCAATGCAGCCCGTCTCTATAAGCTGAATCCCGATAATGCACTTGAACATACCAATCAGAAATTCATCCGACGTTTTAATTATGTGGAAGATCATACCTTAAAACGAGGAAAAAATCTGAAGGATATTTCATTGGAAGAAATGGATCAGCTATGGAATGAAGCTAAATCTTTAGAGAAGTGTGAAGGCAATCTAAAAGAGGCGAATAAAGGCTGATCTTTTTATAAAGTTGGAGTATAGGTAATTCTATAGAAAAGAATGGTTTTAAATTTTGACAACATTCCGAATATAGATAATCCTGCGATTATTGGTTTCCTGAGAATACAGACAATATCGCGAATATTGAGAAAAATAAAGAATAAGGAGATTTAATTATGAAGAAATTATTTTTTATAACAATAGCTTTGGTAAGCTTGTTCGTTGTTAATAGTTGTAAAGAGCGTAAAACATCTAATGTCATTTCTGTTGTTGATACAACAGATGTTGATGTTCCAGATTCGACAATATATGGTATTTGCGGTGACGGTACCACAATGCATAATCTTCAGTTGATAACAGATGCTGGAGATACCATGAACGTCTTTATCGATGATGAAGAACCTAACATCGTGAAAGGTGGTTTGTTGGCAGGTGATAGAATTGCTTTGATATTGAATGGACAAAAAAATGAAGAACTGGGCGATGTGGCTGCTCAGCAGGTGATTAATCTGACTTCACTTCTCGGAAAGTGGACGAGCTTGGATAAGAATTTTGAGATTATTGAAGGCGGTGAGGTCAAGAATAATGTGAAGGCAGAACAGAATCCTTGGACATCCTGGAAGATTCTCAATGGTAAGTTGTTGCTCAACAAGGATACTTTCATGATTGATGAACTTGGTCCTGACAGTATGTATTTGGAAAACAATGCAGGAATCTTTACTTTCAAACGTCAAGTATAATCTACTTTCAGGCGTAATGTGTAATTTACTTCCTAACGTTATAGTATAATATATTTTCAAATGTTGGGTATAAGCTTCTTGTAAGAGGAAAATGATTTATTTTTTAGATAAGTTTTAATGGAACCTTTTAGAATTCATATATTAGGGTGTGGCAGTGCATTGCCCACCCTTAAACATTATCCTACTTCGCAAATTATTGAATTGCGAGGAAAGGCTTTTATGATAGATTGTGGTGAGGGCGCACAGATACAATTCAGGCGCTCCCGCATTCATTTTGGGAAGATTAATGCCATCTTCATTTCTCATCTCCATGGTGACCATTGCTTTGGCTTGCTCGGATTACTTTCTACCTTTGGGATGTTAGGTCGAACATCTTCTCTAAAAGTCTATGCACCAAAAGAATATGAAACTTTGTTTAAGCAACAGTTAGATTTCTTTATGACGGGTATGGAATATAAAATCGAGTTTGTTCCCGTTGATACTAAGGTGTCTGAAATTATCTATGAAGATAAGTCTCTTACGGTAGAAACAATTCCGCTTCAGCATCGCGTTCCTTGTTGTGGATTTCTGTTCCGTGAGAAGGCTACATTGCCTCATATCCGACGTGACATGATTGACTATTATGAGATACCGGTAAGTCAGATTAATAATATCAAGTTAGGAAAAGATTGGATTACATCGGATGGAAAGATTATTGACAATAGCCAATTGGTTACTCCAGCAGAAACACCAAGAAGTTATGCCTATTGTAGTGATACAAAGTATATGCCTGAGCTTTATAAAAAAATACAGGATGTAACGGTACTTTATCATGAGAGTACTTATGCTTCGGAGAATGAGGATAGAGCCAAACTTTATTATCATTCCACTGCTAAACAGGCAGCTCTTGTAGCTAAAGCTGCCAGTGCTGGTAAACTTCTTTTAGGTCATTATAGTGCAAGATATAATTGTGAAGATGTTTTGCTCAATGAGGCAAAAGCCGTTTTCCCTCATAGTTTTTTAACTCAGGAAGGAGATGTAGTTGAGATTTAAAATGGCTTATAGAAAAGAAATTTGCAAAAAAATATAAATCTGATGCAAGATTTTCAGATTTTTCAGTTTTTAGATAAATGGCTATGAGTTTTAGACCACCCAGTTGTGGAAACTTGTTGTTAGAGAATGAAATCAGAAAAGGAATTATTGGATGATATCAAAAAGGGCGACAGAAGTGCGTTGCATCAACTGTATAGCCGATATGTGGGATATGCCATGGCTGTAGGGCTGAGGTATGTCCCTGATCGTGATGATCTCAATGATGTCATTCAGGATAGTTTCGTGAAGATTCTTTCTTCTGTCAACAGGTTTGAATACAGGGGTGAGGGATCGTTGAAGGGATGGATTCTTAGGATTGTTTCTAACGAGGCAATCAATTTCATCAAACAGAAAACGAAGTTTTCTTTTGTTGACGAGTTCCCAGATGAGATAGAAGAACAAGAACCAGACGTCGATAAAGTGCCACCGCAAGTTCTGAATCAGATAATCAGTGAGTTGCCTGATGGTTATAGAATGGTTTTAAATCTTTATGTCTTTGAACAAAAGAGTCACAAGGAGATTGCAGAGATGCTTGATATCAAGGAATCTACTTCTGCTTCTCAGTATTTGAGAGCCAAGAAACTTTTAGCGAGCAAAATTAATAATTATCTAAAGAATAAGGAATATGAATAACGATTGGACAGACAGACTACGCGACCGGATGGCAGACTATGAAATGCCAGTCGGAGATGAGTTGTGGGCTAACATTGAACAATCGTTAGCTCAAGATGAGGTATTTGCGAATAAAAACGTCCATAGCAATAATGGTGTCGCTCGCTCTATTGTGATGCGTCGTTTCTCTATAGCTGCATCAATAGCAGCCCTTCTTGCTGGTGGTGCCTATGTGTATTTCCATCCGTGGAATGAAGTTGCAGAAAATGAAGTTGCTGCTATATTTGACAAAGGCCCCAAAACTTTCATTGATAAAAGGCAGACAGCAGTCCCTAAAGATAGTCAGGCAGCAATCTCTGATAATAGTCAGAAATCAATCTCTGATAATGGTCAGAAATCAATCTCTGATAATGGTCAAAATGCAATTTATGATGATGGTCAGATTGCTGTATCTGCTAATGGTCAAAATGCGATGTCTAAAGATGGACTGCAAACTTTGTCTGGAGGCGGACAGACAAGGAACAACATTCTTGCTCAATCTAATTCTGTAGGATTAGTAAGTTCTGAATCTGCTTTGTCTTTAGATTTAGATACTCGGAGTTCTGCCCGTTCTGTAAATGAGAAATCAGAAACGGTTCCTTCATCCCGTTCTTCTCGGAAAGTAAACTCTCTAATAACTTCAGAAGGTGATGTAATGTCTTCTGCTCAGAACGGAAGAAGGACTGTTTTGGCACAAAGCAGTATGGATGAAGAACTGGGACGTAAAGACAAACGTCATCGCGGTGGCATGAAACTTCAGTTGTACGGCGAGAATGGATTTATAGGGAGGACATCAGGAGGTAATAGTCCTGTACTGATGAGTTCTATGCCTTCTTCTGATCCGGTCTTTTATGACAAAAACACCCAGATTACCAGTTTCTTTGATGAAAGATATATGGCTATGATTCCAACTTCGGATCTCTACGAAGAGACCAAGCATCATCAACCGATATCTGTAGGTATGCAGGTGGGCTTTCATCTTCTTCCTAAGTTGAAACTCTCTACGGGTCTGGTTTATACCAAAGTCAGTTCGGATTTCATCAGTGGAGTTTCTGATACCCGTACAGTATCTACCCAAGATCTCCATTATATTGGAATACCGCTCAATTTGAGTTATTCTGTATGGGAATATAAAGGCTTGCATACTTACGTGACAGCAGGTGGCGAAGGAGCTGTAAATATTAAGAATCATACCGAAACGGATGGAGAAGTAAAAGAAAGCAAACGTGATAAGATGCAATGGTCAACAAATGCATCTGTTGGTATCCAGTATGATTTTATTCCTCAATTGGGAGTTTATGTGGAGCCTGGAATGAAATATTACTTTGATAATGGAAGTCAGATTGAAAATATCTTCAAAGATAAAAAGTTGAATTTCAATATCCAGTTTGGCCTCCGATTCAATGTTGGGAAATAATAAAGTTAATTATAAAAAAAAGAGGGTGCGTCATAAGCCATGATACACCCTTTTTCTATCTGTATTTTCCTACAATAAATGTTAAAACATGCCCTTTCCGATGACACTCACATTTTCTACAAATACTCTTATAATTTCCCTTCTCTGCCTGGGTATTTTTTTCTCCCTGCCCATGCAAGAATTTCTCCCTGCCCACGCAAGAATTTTTCCGTGGGCAGGGAAAAATAAAAGTGGGTACAGGGACGGAAAAAATGAAACCTGAATCCACGAAAATTACAGACGGATGAAGAAGCGCTTTTTAAGTCACTTAACGATACGCTTTATTAACACCTAACGATGCGCTTTATTAACACCTAACGATGCGTATCATTGACACCTAACGATGCGCATCATTAGACCTTAATAAAGCGCATCATTAGACCTCTATAAAACTTAGACCTCAATAAAGCGCTTCGTTAGAGCTTATAAATGCGTTTCCTTTGAGGAATGCTTTATAAAAAGAGGGTGTGTCATAAGCTATGACACACCCTCTCTTTTTTATATGATTTTTCTAATTTAGTTCTTGAAACTGTGGATAGGAGCAGGGATGCGTCCTACACGGTTGACAAATGCTTCGCAACTGAAAGAGTTGACAGGCATGATAGGTGCATGACCCAGCAAACCGCCAAAGTCAACATTGTCGCCAACCTTCATTCCTACAACAGGAATGACGCGGACAGCAGTAGTCTTCTGATTGATCATACCGATAGCTGCCTCGTCAGCAATTACACCAGAAATGGTTGTTGCAGGAGTATCGCCAGGAATTGCAATCATATCAAGACCTACAGAGCAAACGCAGGTCATAGCTTCCAATTTTTCGATAGTCAGAGCACCTGCCTCTACAGCATCAATCATACCCTGGTCTTCACTTACTGGGATGAAAGCACCACTCAGACCACCTACGTATGATGAAGCCATGATACCGCCCTTCTTTACCTGGTCATTCAACAAAGCTAAAGCAGCAGTTGTACCAGGAGCTCCTGGATGCTCCAAACCGATTTCCTTGAGAATATCAGCCACACTGTCGCCGATAGCAGGAGTAGGAGCCAGAGACAAGTCGATGATGCCGAATGGGATATTCAGACGAGCAGAAGCCTCTTTAGCAACCAACTGACCTACACGTGTAATCTTGAATGCTGTACGCTTGATGGTTTCACACAAAACCTCGAAACTCTCACCGCGAACACTTTCCAGTGCATATTTTACAACACCAGGACCGCTGACACCCACGCTGATGACTGCATCAGCTTCGCTAACACCATGGAAAGCACCAGCCATAAACGGATTATCGTCAGGTGCATTGCATAAAACAACCAACTTTGCACAACCCAGTGACCCCTGATCCTTAGTTGCCTCAGCAGTATCCTTGATGATTTGTCCCATCAGGCGGACTGCATCCATGTTGATGCCAGTCTTTGTAGAACCTACATTGATAGAACTGCAGATAAAATCAGTCTGCGCCAGAGCCTGTGGAATAGAACGAATCAGAAGTTCATCGCTCTTGCTCATACCCTTGCTTACGATGGCAGAGTAACCACCCAGGAAGTTTACACCGAGTTCCTTGGCACATTTGTCAAGCGTCTTGGCTATCTTCACATAGTCGTCTGTAGTCTTGCATGCAGAACCGCCTACGAGTGAAATAGGAGTAATGGAGATTCTCTTGTTGACGATAGGAATACCAAATTCCTTAGAGATATCTTCGCCGGTTTTTACCAGATTTTTGGCCAGGCGAGTTATTTTATTGTATATGTTCTGACAGAGCACGTCTACATCTGTTGCAGCACAATCCAACAGGTTGATACCCATTGTGATAGTACGAACGTCGAGATTTTCCTGCTCAATCATCTTGTTGGTTTCGATAACCTCAGATATGTTGATCATAATTGTATTTTTATCTATATATATAATAATGTGTCAAACTGATACCCTGAATGAATATCAGGATTGATTAGATACGGTGCATCATATCAAAAATTTCCTCACGCTGGGTTTTGATCTGTACCCCCATGCCTTTACCAATCTCAGCAAGTTCATCAGCCACATTCTCAAAAGACTTCTTCATCTTACCCATGTCAACAATCATCATCATGTTGAAATACTCCTGAACGATGGTCTGTGAGATATCAAGAATGTTGATGTCATTCTCTGCCAAATAGGTACAAACCTTTGCAATGATACCCACAGTATCTTTGCCCACTACTGTAATAATTGTTCTGTTCATGATCAAATCTATTTGTTTTTGGTAATTATTTTGTCTGCAAAATTAACACTTTATTATCGAACTGCCAAATAAATATTCAAAAAGTTATTATTTTTAATGGAAAGAATATTCTTTTTGCAGTAATTTCCCTGTTTCTTATTTAGTTCCGAAATACAGGAAGAGCATACCTAAGAGCACCAAAAGCAGGTCGACAAACTTTGCTTTGAGGTTCTTTTCGTGGAAAATGGCGGCTCCAAAGAGGAAGCTGACGATGACACTTCCGCGTCTCACCATACTCACGATACTGATCATGGCTCCTGGCAAACTCAATGCATAGAAATAGACGAAGTCTGCTGCGCTCAAGAAGATACTGATGAATACGATAGACCAGTGCCAGTGGAATGGGGTGGTACTGTTTTTCTTAGGCCACCAAATCATGAGCATCATCGCTCCCATGAGGAAGAATTGGTAGATATTGTACCAGCTCTGTACAATCATTCTGTCCAGTCCTACGCCACCATTCTCTGGGGGAGCCATGAGATATTTGTCATAAAGACCGCTGATAGCTCCCAATATGGCAGCCAAGACGATGAAGTAGATCCACTTGTCATGCTTGAAGTCGATTCCTTCTTTCTTTCCGCTTTTGCTGAGCATGGCGAAAGAGACGATGGCCAAAATCACACCAATCCACTGATACAGGTTCAACACCTCGCCATATACAATCAGTGCACCAACAAGCGTCATTACTGGTCTTGTGGCATTGATTGGTCCTACAATGGTAAGAGGCAGATGCTTCATGCCGAAATAACCGAAAGTCCAACTGCTCAGTACAATCATACTCTTTAGTACGATATATTTATGAACCTCCCATCCGCCTTCAGCTACATGAAATATCGTTCCGTCCAACTGAGTTCCTGTATAGCTCATAATGATGAACGGGATGAAGATGAGCGATGAAAAGAGGGTGTTCAGAAAGAGCACCGGAATCACCGCGTTACCAGAAAGTGCCTTTTTCTTGAAGGCATCATAGAATCCCAGCAGTGTAGCTGAGAGAAATGCTAATACTAACCACATAAATTTTAATCTTATTACCTTTTAATTACCTATTGTTTTTTCTAATATTTTAATTTACTTTTTCTGAAGTCCAGAATTTCAATAGTCCTGGATTCCTGAAGTACTTGGTTTCCCAGTTCCAGATTCCTCCACTTCTTGATTTCTCCAGTCCTTGAATCCTCCAGTTCTGATTTTCTTCAAGTGCTTATTTCTCCTCCAGTTCCTTCTGCAGTCTCAGGATTTCATCTCTGTATTGTGCAGCTTGCATGAAATCGAGTTCCTTGGCAGCTTGTTTCATCAGGGCAGTTGTGTTTTCAATACTCTTGACGAGTTCCTCCTTGCTCATACTACGTACGATAGGGTCGGCGGCAAAGGCACCTCCTTCCGGTTCGATATATACCCGTTTAATTTCTTTCTTGCCGTCACCGATGCGATAGTTATCTTCCTTGTCGGCAGATGTTGGGAGTGCAGAGGTAATTGCCTTCTCTATCTGTTTAGGTGTGATACCATGATCTGCATTGTACTGCAACTGGATACTTCTTCTGCGGGCAGTCTCATCTATGGTACGCTGCATGCTTTCTGTGATGTTGTCTGCATACATGATAACCTTTCCGTTGACGTTTCTGGCAGCTCTACCAGCCGTCTGAGTGAGTGAACGGTGACTTCTCAGGAAACCTTCCTTGTCGGCATCAAGAATCGCTACCAATGAAACCTCTGGCAGGTCAAGTCCTTCACGTAAGAGGTTGACGCCCACCAGTACGTCGTAAATGCCAGCTCGCAGGTCGTTCATGATTTTCACACGGTCAAGCGTAGCCACATCACTGTGGATATAGGCAGCTTTCACATTATGATTCAGCAAGAACTCAGTCAATTCCTCTGCCATTCTCTTGGTCAGGGTCGTAATCAGTACTCGCTCGTTTCTGTGCGTTCTGGTCAATATCTCATCCAGCAGATCGTCTATCTGATTTTCACTTGGTCTTACTTCTATTTCCGGATCCAACAGTCCGGTCGGTCTAATCAACTGTTCTACCACAATGCCCTCAGCCTCCTTGAGTTCATAGTCGGCAGGTGTGGCACTTACATAGATAGCCTGGTGGATCATACTGTGGAATTCTTCGAAAGTCAGTGGTCTGTTGTCAAAAGCAGCAGGAAGTCTGAAACCGTATTCCACGAGATTCTTCTTTCTGGCTCTATCACCTCCGTACATCGCACCTATCTGTGGGATGCTGACATGGCTCTCATCTACCACAAGCAGGAAATCTTTCGGGAAGAAGTCCAGCAGACAGTATGGTCGTTCTCCAGCCTGTCGTCCGTCAAAATATCTGGAGTAGTTTTCGATACCCGAACAGTGACCTAATTCCTTGATCATTTCCATATCGTATTCCACTCTTTCCTTGATTCGCTGTGCCTTGATTCCATCGCCGATACTCTTGAAGAACTCTTCCTGCTTCACCAGGTCGTCCTGTATCATGCGGATAGCCTGTTCTGTCTGTTCCTTGGTTGTTACAAACAGATTGGCAGGATAAATCTCATACTGGTCGAACGATTCTATGCGATGGTAGGTGAGCGAATCGACTTCCTCGATACTGTCGATTTCATCGTCCCACCAGGTAACTCTCAGTACATTGTCACTGTAGGCCATGAAAATATCAACAGTTTCTCCTTTCACCCTGAAGTTGCCTCGCTGCAGTTCAATGTCGTTTCTTACATACAGCGCATCAACCAGCTGGCGCAGGAATATATTGCGGTCCAGTATCTGTCCCTTCTTTATCTTGATGATATTTTCCTGCATGGCTGTAGGCCCCCCCATACCATAAATACAGGAAACAGAGGAGACCACGATAACATCCTTTCTGCCTGATAATAGGGCAGAAACGGCTCCGAGTCGCAACTTGTCTATCTCTTCGTTGATGGCAAGATCCTTCTCTATGTAGGTGTCCGTAGTAGGAAGATAAGCTTCTGGCTGATAATAGTCGTAGTAGGAGACATAGTATTCTACAGCATTTTCAGGGAAGAAGCCCTTCATTTCCTGATACAACTGCGCAGCCAGAGTCTTGTTGTGACTCAGGATGAGGGTCGGCTTTCCCACGTTGGCAATGACATTGGCCACGGTGAAGGTCTTTCCCGAACCGGTGACGCCTAAGAGAACCTGTGCAGGATCTCCTTGCTCCACCCCCTCGGTGAGTTGCCTGATCGCCTGTGGCTGATCGCCGGTAGGCTGGTATTTGGAAGTTATCTTGAATTCCATATCTGTTGATTTCAAAAATCAGTTTGTTGACAAGTATTGAGACACGAAGTCTTAATAAAATTAAATTATCGGTTGCAAAATTACAAAAAAAATCGCATAATTAGTTATAAAGAATGATAAAATGCGAAAAAGTGTATTTTTTTCTTTGTAGATAGCTATTTTATAGTTAACTTTGCATCACAAAACGTGATTATAATGAAAAAAACAATTCTTATATCAGCTTGTTTTGCGCTTCTGATGTCAAGTTGTGCAAATCAGTTTAACCAGGTTTATAAGTCTCAGGATTATAACTTGAAATATGAGTATGCCAAGCAGTATTTTGCTTCTGGCAAGTATTCTCGTGCAGCTACTCTTCTGAACGATTTGATTACAATCAAGAAGGGATCAACAGAGGCAGAGGAGAGCCTTTACATGCTCGCTATGTGTGAGTTTGAGATGAAAGACTATGAGACAGCAGCAGAGTATTTCCGCAAATATGTTTCCAGTTATCCTAAGGGTATCTATGCAGAGCAAGCTAAGTTCTTTGTAGGCGAAAGTCTGTATATGAATGCTCCAGAACCACGTCTCGACCAGAGTACTACGATTACAGCAATCAGTGCATTTCAGGAGTATCTTGACGTATATCCTGATGCCCGTCTGAAGAATTTGGCTACCAGTCGTCTTTTCGCTTTGCAGGATCTTCTGGTGGAGAAGGAATATAAGAATGCAAAGCTTTATTATGATTTGGGCAGTTATTTTGGCAACTGTCTGGGCGAGGGTAACAACTATCAGGCATGTATCGTAACAGCTCAGAATGCGTTGAAGGATTATCCTTATAGCAATAAGCGTGAAGCATTTGCTACACTGATTATGAAAGGCAAGTATGAACTGGCCAAGATGAGTGTGGAGGAGAAGCAGCTGGAGCGTTATCAGGATGCTGAGGATGAGTGCTACGGCTTCATCAATGAGTATCCAGATTCAAAGGAACGTGCCAATGCAGAAAAGATGATTGCGAAATGCAAGGAATTCGAAAAAGAACATCCAGAGGATGCATTGGAAAAATTGAGCTCCGGCAATTCCAATCAGTAAAGTTTCTTTTGGGATTTAGCTGTTGCAAGAATCTATCCGAAGAGAATTGAATAATCTTTCTGAAGGGATTTAGAGAACATTATAAAAATGGTTTGAAGAATCTGCAGATTTATAGAATCTTCCAGAATAAATATAATTTATAGAATTTCTCAAAAATAAGAATAATAAGAATCAATCAAAATAGATATTAAATAAAGGTATTATTATGGATTACAAAAAAACAAAAGCTCCAACAAACACCGTGACTCGTAATATCATGGATCTCTGTGATGACACAAACAATATCTACGAGAGTGTAGCAATCATCGCTAAGCGTGCGAATCAGATTTCTCTTGATATTAAGCAGGAATTGAACAAGAAGCTCCAGGAGTTTGCTTCTTATAACGACTCTTTGGAAGAGGTATTCGAGAACCGTGAGCAGATTGAAATCTCTCGCTATTATGAGAAGCTCCCTAAGCCATCTCTCTTGGCTACTCAGGAGTTTGTAGATAAGAATATCTACTGGCGTGACCCAACAAGAGAGCACGCTCCTGTTGACAGATATTAATCTGATTACTGACTCTATATCATATATAATGCAGATTCTGCAAATATATAATTCAATGTTATATAGTAAGGTGTTCTGCTTCTTTATGTGGTGTTTCTCCTTTTTAATGAGGTGCTTCCCTTTTTATTGAGGAGTTCTGCCTTTTAATGTGGAGTTCCGTCTCTATTATTTGATTTTAGGAATATAATTATAATTTAGGGATCTCAATTATATAGAAATGTAGGGTAGTGATTATATAATCATGTAGGAATATAACAAGATTATGATACAGCGTAAACAAACATTGTTTCTTCTGGTCGCAGTCATAGCCTGTGTGATTTGCCTGTTTGTACCTGTGGCTTCAGTGATGCCACAGGGAATGGGAAATCCGATGTCAGTACACTGCCTGGGCATTAGCGGCGACGAGGGAATCCGTTTTGATGCAAGCTGTTTGCCACTGTTTCTTCTTTGCTCCGTTTCAGCATTGATGTCTCTGGCAACAGTATTCCTGTTCAAGAACCGTAAGTTGCAGATCAATCTCTGTTCTATCAACCTGCTTTTCAATGTACTCTGGTACGTAGATTATGCAGTGATCTTCTTCGGACTTGTAGGATTAGAAAAAGTATCCGGCAATTTGACATTCCATTGGGGTGCAGTAATGCCTCTCTTATCACTTGTCTTTGTGCTTTTAGCACGCAAGGGAGTCAGTGATGATGAGAAATTGGTACGTGCAGCCGATAGAATTCGTTAATGGAACCCGTAGAATACGTTAAAAATAATTATAAAATCAACTTGAAATTTGTGGGAATCAAATAAAAGTTGTAATTTTGCACCCGCTGTCACGAGATGGCAGCATAAAATTCAAACCTCAAATTAAAAAATTAGATTAAAAAATGGCAACAAAAATCAGATTGCAGCGCGGCGGTCGTAAGAGCTATGCTTTCTACAGCATCGTAATCGCTGACGTTAGAGCACCACGTGATGGTAAATTTACTGAGAAGATTGGTACTTACAACCCTAACACCAATCCTGCTACTGTAGATTTGAATTTCGATCGTGCCCTCTACTGGGTAGAGACAGGTGCACAGCCAACAGACACAGTACGTAACATCCTCAAGGGCGAGGGCGTTTACTTGATGAAGCACCTCCGTGGTGGCGTTAAGAAGGGCGCATTCGACGAGGCTGAGGCTCAGAAGCGTTTCGACGCATGGAAGAACGGCGCAGACCAGAAGGTTTCTGCAGTTCGTGATGCTGAGGCAAAGGCTAAGAAGGAAGCTGCTGCTAAGGAGCTCGAGGCTGAGAAGAAGATGAATGAAGCAATCGCAAAGAAGGTAGCTGACAAGAAGGCTGCTCAGGCTGCTGCTCAGGCAGAGGCTGAGGCTGCTGCAACTGCTGAGGAAACTCCAGCAGAGGACGCTCCTGCAGAGGCTTAATCTTCTTGAAGATTTAAAGTATAAAGGTCGGTTTCTCTTTTTGAGGTCCGACCTTTTTTATTAAACTTACCCCATTGGGGATTTTTTGGAAATAATAGATTCTTGATGATAGATTCTCAAAAAGAATAATAAATTCTTCATAATAAGGATATTTACATTTTCAAAAGAATGAATTCTTTAAAAGTAGATTCTGTAATCAAGATTCTGTAATATATAGATTCTGTAATGATATCGGTTGAAAATCTTAAAGTTGAATTTGGCGTAAAACCTCTTTTTCATGATGTCAGTTTTGTCATCAATGATAGAGATCGCATAGCGCTCGTCGGCAAAAACGGTGCTGGCAAATCTACCATGCTCAAAATCCTGTGTGGTTTGCAGAAACCTACTGACGGTGTTGTGGTGATTCCAAACGATACCACTATCGGATATCTGCCTCAGGTCATGAAACTTCAGGACGATACGACGGTCAAGGAAGAAACCCGAAAGGCCTTTGCTCATAATACGGAGATGAAGGCGCATCTTGATAAGATGCAACAGGAAATGGCTGACCGTACCGACTACGAGAGTGATGAATATGCGCAACTCGTGGAGAAGTTCTCTCAGGAGCATGAACGCTACATGATGATGGGAGGTGAAAACTATGAGGCTGAAATCGAACGTACCCTGACAGGTCTCGGATTTGTGCGAGAGGATTTTGAACGTCCTACCAGAGAGTTTTCCGGTGGATGGCGTATGCGTATTGAATTGGCGAAAATCCTGTTGCAGAAACCTGATGTCCTCTTGCTCGATGAGCCTACCAACCATCTTGATATCGAAAGTATCCAGTGGTTGGAACAGTTTCTTGCCCAAAGCGCCAAGGCGGTAGTACTCGTGAGCCACGACCGTGCGTTTATCAATAATGTTACAAATCGTACGTTGGAGATTACCTGCGGAAGGGTAGAGGACTACAAAGTGAAATACGATGAGTATATCGTACTTCGCAAGGAACGTCGTGAACAGCAGTTGAGGGCTTACGAGAACCAACAGAAGGAAATCGCTGATATTAAGGACTTTATAGAGCGATTCCGATATAAACCTACCAAGGCAGTACAGGTGCAGAGTCGCATCAAGCAGTTGGAGAAAATTGTACCGATCGAGGTGGATGAGGTGGATAACAAACAGATGCATCTCAAGTTCCCTCCTTGTCTGCGAAGCGGTGATTATCCGGTTATCTGCGATGAGGTACGCAAGGATTATGGAGAGCATACGGTTTTCGATCACGTCACCCTTACTATTAAAAGAGGTGAGAAGGTTGCGTTCGTAGGAAAGAACGGTGAAGGTAAATCAACGCTTGTCAAATGTATCATGGGCGAGATTCCTTTTACGGGCAACCTCAAGATAGGACACAATGTACAGATAGGATATTTCGCGCAGAACCAGGCGCAGCTCCTTGATGAGAACCTCACGATATTCGATACCATCGATCGTGTAGCTACTGGTGAAATGCGTCTGAAGATCAACGACCTCCTCGGCTCATTCATGTTTGGTGGTGAGACTTCAGAAAAGTATGTGAAGGTGCTCAGTGGTGGTGAAAGAAGCCGATTGGCTATGATCAAACTGCTGCTCGAACCAGTCAACCTGCTGATACTCGATGAGCCTACCAACCATCTTGATATGCAGTCAAAGGATGTGCTCAAGGAAGCTATCAAGGCTTTTGATGGTACAGCCATCATCGTGAGCCACGACCGTGAATTCCTTGATGGATTGGTGGATAAAGTCTATGAGTTCGGTGGCGGTAAGGTACGTGAGCACTTAGGTGGTATCTATGACTATCTCCGTGCGCACAATGCAGATTCCATCAACGCTGCATTGACAAGTGCACAGTCAGCTCCCGTGGCGGCGACAGTAGAGGCAACTCCTTCTGCCGGTAAACAGAATTATGCAGAGCATAAGGAACAGCAGAAGAAAATCCGCAAGGCTGAGAAGGCAGTCAAGGAGTGTGAAGACCGCATTGCCAAACTGGAAAAGCGCAAGAAGGAAATCGATGACCTCCTGATGAAGCCTGAGAATGCTACCAATATGGAACTTGTCACAGAATATACTTCGCTGATGCAGAAACTTGATGAAGAAAATGATAACTGGCTGCTTCTTTCTGAAAAGCTCGAAGAAGTCAGCAATTCATAAACCTTCAGCATAAGATCTTCTTTAAGCAGATGCTTATCTTTCTGAGATTTAATAATAAAAAATATAACTAACATGAACATTAAAATGATTCTTCCGATGATGATGCTGGCAGCTATGCCTCTCGGCGCAGATGCACAGAACAAGTCGGGTCTTGTCATGGAAAACCTTGATAAGACAGTCAGTCCTGCTAATGATTTCTACAAGTTTGCTACAGGTGGATGGCAGAAGAACCACCCACTCCCAGCAGCTTACAGCTGCTTCGGCAGCTTCAATCTCTTGGCAGAGGACAACAACAAGCGTATCAATACCATTCTTTCTGAACTTCAGAAGAAGACTTATAAGAAGGGTACTATCGAGCAGAAATTGTCTGACTTCTATAAGTTGGCTCTTAATGTAGATGCTCGCAACAAGGCTGGTATCTCACCAGTTAAGCCACTTCTCGATGAGATGGAAGCAGCCAAGACAAAGGCTGACTTGCAGAAGATCCAGTTGAAGTATGCAGCACAAGGTTATGGTGTGAGCTTCGGTGGCGGCTTCGGTGCTGACGAGAAGAATGTCAAGATGAATATCTTCAATCTCGGTCAGGGCGGTCTTACCCTCGGTCAGAAAGACTATTATGTCAACAATGATGCAGCTACAGTAGCTATCCGTGAGGCATTCAAGAAGTATGTTCAGAAGATGTTCCAGCTCTACGGTTTCTCTGCAGAGGAAGCTGCTCAGAAGGAGCAGGCTATCTTCCAGCACGAAACCATGTTGGCGCTCATCTCAAAGAGTATGACAGAACTTCGCGATCCTCAGGCTAACTATAATAAGATGACTCTCAAGGAGTTCCAGGAGAAATATCCTAACCTCAATCTCGAGGCAATGTGTAATGCAGAGGGTATCAAGAGCGAGTACATCCAGGAGATGATCGTAGGTCAGCCTGACTTCCTCGCTGGTCTCGACAAGATTACTGCAGCCGAGAATGACAATACGCTCAGAGCCTTGATGGAGTGGGATGTTATCCAGAGTTCATCTTCTTATCTTACAGATGAGATCCGTGAGGCTAACTTTGATTTCTTTGGTAAGACAATGAGTGGCCGTAAGGAGGATTATCCTCTCTGGAAACGTGCTACCAATCAGGTAGAAGCTCAGTTGGGCGAACCTCTCGGTCGTATGTACTGCAAGCGCTACTTCCCAGAGTCTTCCAAGAAGATCATGTTGGAATTGGTAAGAAATCTTCAGGTAAGTCTCGGTCAGCGTATCGATGCACAGACCTGGATGAGCGATACTACCAAGGCAGCAGCTCACGAAAAGCTCAACAAGTTCTATGTGAAGATCGGTTACCCTAACAAGTGGACAGACTATAGCAGTCTTCAAATCGATCCATCTAAGAGTTTCTATGAGAACGTGATGGCATGCCGCAAGTTTGCTCACGACAAGCATATCAATGACAAGGCAGGAAAGCCAGTGGATCGTGACGAGTGGTACATGACTCCACAGACAGTCAATGCTTATTATAACCCAACAACCAATGAGATTACCTTCCCAGCAGGTATCCTCCAGTATCCATTCTTCGATCCGAAGGCTGATGCAGCATTCAACTATGGTGCTATCGGTGTGGTGATTGGACATGAGATGACTCACGGATTTGACGACCAGGGAAGACAGTATGATTCTGATGGTAATATGCATGACTGGTGGACAGCCAATGATGCAGAGGGCTTCAACAAGCGTGCTGATCAGTATGCTGCATTCTTCAGCAATATCAAGGTATTGCCTGATTTGAATGCCAATGGTCGATTCACTTTGGGTGAGAACTTGGCAGACCACGGAGGTCTGATGGTTTCTTTCAATGCATTTAAGAATGCAACTGCAAAGAAAAAGCTCAAGGAGAAGGATGGTTTCACACCAGAACAGCGTTTCTTCCTTGCTTATGCTGGCGTATGGGGTCAGAACATCACAGAGCTGGAAATCCGCAACCGCGTAAAGAGCGACCCTCATTCATTGGGTGAATGGCGAGTAAATGGCGCTCTTCCTCACATCAATGCCTTGTATGAGGCATTTGGTGTCAAGAAGGGAGACAAAATGTATATCCCAGAGTCAGAGAGATTGGATCTCTGGTAAAGAAATGATGATCCATACCTCTATTTCAGGTTTAAATATTCTTAGGGGTATGGGTCAGTCCTTTTTTAGATACAGCTATAGGAAAATGTGTTGAACAGTTGTTCAACACATTTTTTGTTTTATAAAAAAAATCCTCTTTTTTTTCGCTAAGTCAGATTTTTACAGTAACTTTGCAGAAAAATACAAAGAAAGGATAAAAAATGCCATTAAGATTACCAGATAAATTGCCAGCCATCGAGTTGCTGAAGCATGAGAATATCTTTGTGATGGACGAGAGCCGGGCTCACAGCCAGGAAATCCGTCCACTTAAAATCGTGGTTCTCAACCTGATGCCGCTGAAGATAACAACAGAGACCGACCTCGTGCGACTGTTGTCCAATACGCCTTTGCAGCTTGAGGTCTATTTCATGAAACTCAAGAGTCATACCCCTAAGAATACTCCTATCGAGCACATGATGATGTTCTATAAGGATTTTTCCGAACTCTCCAAGCAGAAGTTTGATGGTATGATTGTTACGGGTGCTCCGATCGAGACGATGGCATACGAGGATGTTGAGTATTGGCCGGAAATCATGCAGATATTCGATTGGGCGCGTACTCATGTCACTTCTACGCTCTATATCTGCTGGGGCGCACAGGCAGGACTTTATCATTTCTATGGCGTGCCGAAATATCCGTTGGAGAAGAAGATGTTCGGTATCTTCCAGCAGAAACCGCTGGATATGTCACAGCCTATCTTCAGAGGCTTTGATGATGTCTTTGCCATGCCTCACAGCCGTCATACAGAAGTGAGACGAGAGGATATTGAGAAGGTACCAGGACTTGACATTATTGCAGAATCTCCTGAAAGCGGTGTGAGCATCGTGATGGCAAGAGGGGGGCGTGAGTTCTTTGTAACCGGTCATCTTGAATATGCGCCAAATACACTCGATAAAGAGTATAAGCGCGATATGGGCAAGCGTGATGATGTGGAATTGCCAAAGAATTATTATTATCACGACGATCCTAACGAGGCTCCATTGGTTACATGGCGTGCACATGCCAATCTCTTCTATAGCAATTGGATCAACTATTATGTTTACCAGGAGACTCCTTATAATATTGACGATATTCAGTAAGATATGAGAACATTGGAATTATTGGCTCCTGCCAAAAATTTAGAATGCGGTATAGCTGCCATCGATCATGGAGCAGACGCCGTCTATATCGGTGCTCCACGCTTCGGTGCACGAGCTGCTGCCAGCAACTCTATCGAGGATATCAAGCAACTCTGTGATTACGCCCATCAGTTTGGTGCCAAGGTTCACGTTACCGTCAATACCATCATCTATGATTCAGAATTGGAAGATACGCTCAAGATGATTTCCCAGTTGGATGAGATTGGTGTTGATGCACTCTTGCTGCAGGATATGGGACTCCTCTGGGAGGTAAGAGCTAAAGGCTTGTGGAAGAGGGAGTTACATAGCAGTACCCAATGCGATACTCGAACTCCTGAGAAAGCTTTATGGTTGACTCAGATCGGTTTCAAGCGAGTGGTTCTTGCACGTGAACTGTCACTGGATGAAATCAAAGCCATCCACAATGCTATTCCAGACAGAGAGATTGAAGTCTTCGTGCATGGTGCTCTCTGCGTCAGTTATTCCGGAGTCTGCTATGCATCCGAAAAATGCTTCTCCCGTTCTGCCAACCGTGGTGAATGTGCCCAGTTCTGCCGTATGAAGTTTGACCTGGTTGATGCCGACAACCAGATGATAGAGCACCAGCGCTATCTCCTGTCGCTCAAGGATCTTTGTCAGTTAGATTATCTGAAGGACCTGGCTGATGCCGGAGCTTCTTCTTTCAAGATAGAGGGCAGACTCAAGGATATCACCTATGTGAAAAACGTGGTGGCTGCCTATAACAAGAAATTGGATGAAATCGTAGCCAAATATCCACGCGAATACCGACGTGCTTCGCGAGGACATGTGGAATATAATTTTGTTCCGAATCTGAAGAAAACCTTCAATCGCGGTTTTACCAACTATTTCCTGCATGGCAGACAACCCGATATTTCCTCCTTCGATACACCGAAGGCTATCGGTGAATACGTAGGTAAGGTGAAGGAAATACGTGGAAATGTATCATTCAATGTGGCTACTGTTGCAAGTTTTGCCAATGGCGACGGACTCTGTTTCATCAATGATGAGCGAGAGTTGGAGGGCTTCCGTGTCAACAAGGTAGAGGGCAACCGCCTTTTCCCTTTCCGCATGCCGGAAAACCTCAGACCGGGTATGGCTTTGTACCGCAACAACGACCAGGCTTTCGAACAGATTCTGGCTCGCAAGACAGCAGAACGCCGTATTCCGCTCTTTATCGAACTCCAGCCTGTGTTGGAAAAGGACGAGGATAATGATGAAGTAGTAGATGGATTCCTTGCCACTGCCAATATCTTCAAGAGTGTAGAACAGGGCTTGTACTATAAGGCTGCAGAGGTCTTCACACCTATGCAACTGCAGTGCGCCAAACGCTCTCAGCATGATAATATGATTGCGCAGATGAGCAAGTTCGGTGAATCTAAATATGAATGTAAGCATGTGGTACTCAAGAATGATATTGATGCTGCGTTCATCCCTAACAGTGTGCTTTCAAATGTTCGTCGGGAATTGATTCAAAAACTCGATCAGAGAATAGCAGATGAACTCGACCGTTCGCTGATTTCTGGCATGGACAGAAAATTCTTTGCCAGTCCTTACAGATTGGATCAGCCGGGCGAACGCAAAGCTGAGAGCCAGAAGGAATTAACCTGGCAACCGGAATATGGTAAATGGAGATACACCTATAATATAGCCAATGAAGCTGCGGTAGATTTCTACAAGAAGCATGGACTCGAAGATATCCAACCTGCATTCGAACTGGGTGCTAACAAACGCAAGGATGAATCGCTCATCATGCAGTGCCGCCATTGCATCCGCTATTCCTTAGGATATTGCGTGAAGCGTGGGGGAAAGAAACCTACATGGAAAGAACCGCTTTCGCTGGTATTAGGCGATGGCAGAAGATTCCGGCTGGAGTTTGTCTGCAAGGAATGTCAGATGAATGTCTATGCTGAGTCAAACTGATCAACGTGAGCAGGTTCTATTCAGAAGAATCATATAATAAAATACAGATGAAGTTAAAGTTATCCGATATGAGAAAAGGCTGTCAGTATGTCCTTACGGGCATGCTGATGGTCTTTGTGCTTTTCTTTGTAACCAGTTGTTATCACCGTCATATTACGAAGGGACAGCATGCAGCACTGGTGGAATATAGTGATCGCCAGCGCGATTCGATTTCTTTTTCTTCTACGCATCATTATACCTATCGCTACAATTTCGAGGTGGCAGCAGATTCTCTGATGCTTATCAAGCAGCAGCCGGAGGAATTCGTCAACCATCTTCCCATCGATTCTTTCGCAGTCATGAAGCACTGTCTTTTGGTTGTTTCTGATATCAGGATAATTCCGCAGGATCGTGTGGATTCAGTTTGGATCCAGTTGGCAACAGAGGATAATGTATTCGGTTGGATACATGAGTCTAATATGCTTTCTAAGGTAGTGCCTGATGATCCCATTTCCCAGTTTATCATGGTGTTCAGCAATACCCACCTGCTCATCTTCCTGATTGTTTTTGTGCTGATAGGAGTGTGTTATCTGGTGAAGAAGATCTTTACGAGAAATGCGCCTATCGTGCATTTCAATGATATCGACTCACCTTATCCTACAGCCCTTGTGCTGATGGTATCGCTGTCTGCTGCTTTCTATGCCACGATTCAGACCTATATGCCAGAGGTTTGGCGCCATTTCTATTTCCATCCTACGCTCAATCCTTTTGCAGTGCCTAAGGTGTTGGGCTTCTTCTTAGCATCCGTATGGGCGATACTCATACTTGCCATTGCCTGTGTGGATGAAGTAAAAAACCGTCTTACTTTGGGTGAAGGAATACTCTATTTGGGAGGTCTGATGGGTATGTGTGCATTAGATTATATCATATTCAGTATCAGTACGTTATACACTGTTGGTTATATTATTTTAGTAGCATATTTCTGGTATGCTATCCGGACTTATCTCAAGCGAAACTCCTGATATGTTCTCGTTTCCTGATTTCCTGATTTCTATCAGATTTTCTGATTTTTTACTGATTTCCTAATTTATTAGGATAATCCTTTCTGGAAAATCTTTGTACCTTTGCAGCCGAAAAAAAATCAGTTGAATTATGTATTTTAAAATTTTGGTAGCCGCATCTTTAGCTGCAAATTTTCTGCCAGTAAATGCAGAAAATGAATATCTGGCTAATGCGGAAAGTATGCATCCAGCCAGTGCCGTTAATGGTAATTCGGTCAGTAGAGAGAGCGTTTTTGCTGATAGCAGCAAGGTATTTGATATTGATGAGATTGTAGTCGTTTCCCAACCCAAGGAAACCCGTCGCCTCCGTCAGCAGGCTTTGAGCAGCAGTTCTCTCAGCAGTTTTCAGATTCACAAACTTGGTGTTCACGATTTGCGTGAACTCTCCCAGTATATCCCTAATTTTGTGATGCCTAATTACGGTAGCCGCTTGTCGTCTTCCGTCTATGTGCGTGGCATCGGCAGTCGTGTCAACAGTCCTTCTGTGGGCATCTATATGGATGATATCCCGGTGATGAGCAAGTCTGCCTTCAATCTCCACAATTATCAGTTGAGTCGTGTGGATGTGCTCCGTGGACCGCAGGGCACTCTTTATGGACAGAATACAGAGGGCGGACTCGTCAGAATGTATTCCCGCAATCCTTTTAACTATCAGGGTACGGATGTGAAATTGGGCTATGGCAGTCGCAGCTATCGCAATTTTGAGGTAGCGCATTATAATAAGGTGAATGAGAAGACAGCCTTCTCTTTGGCTGGTTTTTATGATGGACAGAACGGTTTCTTCCGCAATTCCTTTACTGGTGAAAGGGCTGACAAGATGAATGAGGCGGGCGGAAAACTGCTTGTAAAAACCCGTCTGAATGCCGGTTGGGATGTTGATGTTCTCGCCAATTATCAGTATGTAGATCAGAATGGATTTCCTTATGGTCGTCTGGATCTTGCAACTGGCAATACCGACCGTCCAGCCTCCACCTTTGCAGGCATCTATCGCCGCAATAATCTGATTTCCGGTTTGCGACTCACCCGTCAGGGAAAACTTTTCGATTTCACTTCCGTTTCGAGTTATCAGTATGTGAAAGACCATATGTTGATGGATCAGGATTATCTTCCGGCTGACTATATGCGCATCCTTCAGCAGCAGTTGCAGAATTCCTTTACCCAGGAGTTTACATTCAAGGGCAAGCAGGCTGTGGGCGGATTCTGGCATTGGACATTAGGTGCTTTCTTCTCCCAACAGTGGTTGAAGACCAACGGACCAGTGTTCTTTGATGAAGCGATGACGGCGCCTATCGGCAATGCCATCCAGAGCCAGATGTATGATGCGATGGTGAAGGCGATGGCAGGCAAGATGATAGCCCAGGGAATGCCTGCAGCTGCAGCCCAGGCTGCAGCTAAGCGAGTTATAGAACAAGCTGGTGGAGTAGGCATGGAGGTTTCCATGGGTGCGCCAGGATTGTATCATACACCTCAGTCCAATCTCGGTTTCTATCACGAGAGCCTTTTCGATTTATCTTCTTCGCTTTCCCTTACATTGGGTTTGCGTTACGACTATATGCTTACCTCCATCCATTACGAGAGTTCTGCCTATATGGCTATGAAGGCGAGCGTGATGGGCAAGGAGGCAACTTATACTTTGCGCAGTATGCTCGATGGTCGCACGCATGATCATTTCGAAGAGCTGTTGCCTAAGTTGGGACTTACTTGGCGATTGGATTCCCATGGCAGTAATGTGTATGCGGTAGTCAGCAAGGGTTATCGTGCCGGTGGTTATAACATCCAGATGTTCAGCGATATTCTTCAGACAGAATTGAATGCCAACCGTCAGGCTGCGATGCGTGGTGATTATGATGTTCCTCATTCTGCCGAGGATTATGAGAAGGTGAATAAGACGATCTCTTATGAACCGGAAGTGAGCTGGAACTACGAGTTGGGAACTCATCTCAATCTCTTTGAGAATGCGCTTCATCTGGATCTCAGTGCTTTCTATATGCAGGTAAAGAACCAACAGTTGTCTGTGATGGCAGGTAATTACGGTTTTGGCAGAATGATGGTCAATGCAGGCAAGAGTCACAGTTGCGGTATTGAGGCTGCGCTCAGAGGTCAGCTCTTCAATGGTCATTTAGACTGGATGGTGAACTATGGTTATACCCGTGCCGTATTTGATGAGTATCGGAGTGGGGAAGGAGCCGAGGCAGAGGATTTCAAGGACAAGTTTGTACCTTATGTTCCGCAGCATACGCTTTCTGCTACAGCAGATTATCGTATTGATACAGATTGCCGTTTGCTCCGTTCGCTCACTATAGGAGCCAATGTCAATGCACAGGGCAAGACCTATTGGGATCAGGCCAACAGTTACAGTCAGAATTTGTATGCAGTCTTAGGCGCTCATCTGGATGCCGATTTAGGCAAGGTCCTCATCAGTTTCTGGGCTCGTAATCTGACGGATACCCATTACAATACCTTCGCAGTAGATAATGCCGCCACAGGCAACAAGGAGTACTTCGCCCAGCGTGGCAATCCTTTCCAGTGTGGCGTAGATCTCCGCTTCCACTTCTAATATTCCGTAAAAGGCGGGATTAAATAAAAACCACCACATGCCAATAAATAAGCATGTGGTGGTTTTTATTTTGTTTATGTATGATTTAAGAATACTTACTCCTTTGCGATTTTCCAGTCGAGCAAGCCCTTTCCTTCATCGTCCAGTTCTATTCCCAAACCAATCACCTCTCGTGAATCAGCCTTGAAAGGCTCCAAGTATTGATGTTCGATGATCTGTCGGACTGCAGCTTCCTTTCCGCCATTGTTTCTTAATTTCAACTCTATCACATAAATGTATTGTGAGGTAGAGGTAATGAGGTCAATCCTGCCCGTAGAAAGCATGTGCTCAATCTCTACCTTCATGCCTATGGCGTTGAGAATAGTGCTGATAATCAGGCGATAACGTTCTTCCATATCCATAGAAGCCATTTTCTTGTTACTATAAGGAACATCAGCAATCAGCGCCTTCAGCGATTTCATGGCTTCGGATACCTGCCCTGTACCTAATTGCATATAGAGGTTTGCTTGCATTGACTGGATTTCACTCTCTTCTCTCATGGTCAAAGCAGGTAGTACCGTCTCGTATAGTGCCTGTCTCACTTCCTTGTTAGGGAATCCCAAAATATATCCGAATTCGTCGCTGTCCTTGATTGTGAGATACCCCGACTGATAGAGGAATAAGGAAACTCCACCCCCTGTAACATCAGATGTCTCCAAAACATTGCGGAGAATGCGGCAATTCTCAAAATCACCCAAGTGTAATTCTGCATTGGTTATAAACTTTGGCAATCTGGAAGTGGCACCTGAAGCAGCCCAGAAATTAGCTAACTCTTGAGTATTCAATGCATTGACAAGACTGAAAGGATTATAGATATCTATCATGTTTTTCCGGCTGAAGTGATAACCATCATAATATTCCTTCAGTTTGTCGTGAGTTTGCTGCAAAGTCCAATTGTTCATTTCTGCCATTTTCTCCAACTCTGGCTGGAAATTCTCGCTGATTTCTTCTTCTGTAATACCGCAGAGTGGTGCATATTGTGGAAGGAAACTGATATTGGTCAGATTGTTGAGCGCAGAGAAGAGTGAAATCTGCGTAAACTTGGTGATTCCTGTAATGAATACGAATCGTTCGAACTCATCATCAGCTTTCAGTATGGCAAACACATTGCGATATATATCTGTGCATGCTTCGTGCTCAGGAGTTTTCCAGGAGTGCTGGAGTGGGGAGTCATACTCATCTATGAGGACTACCACCTTCATGCCTGTCTGCTGATAGGCAGTGGTGATAATGGCATTAAAACGGTCTGCAAGTTGGGCTGTAGGATCCGGAGTGATATTGTATTTCTGCTCATACGATTTAAAGCAGATATTGAGATACGACTGGATTCCTTGGGCACTGGCACCGCCACGGCTCATGTCAAGTCTGATAACAGGATACTGATTCCATTCCTCTTCCATCTCCATGATTTTGAGACCTTCGAAGAGATCCTTTCGGCCTAAGAAATAGGATTCAAGGGTATCAACGAGCACAGACTTGCCGAATCGACGAGGACGACTGAGATAATTATACTGATCGCCGTTGTTCGCCAATTCCCAAACAATATCCGTCTTGTCAACATAGAGGTATCCCTCTTCTCTGATTTTTCTGAAAGACTGAACGCCTACCGGCAGTTTCCTACGTTTGATTTTTGCCATATTCTTATCCTCCAACTTATTTTACTGCAAATATACGAAAAGTTTCACTTATACGTGATAAAACCTGCCTTTTTTTGATTTTTATAACTTATAAATGAAAAAATCAGTGCTACTACTAAGAGTAACACTGATTTTCTATTTTATTTATTGAACGGCAACTTTCTTGATGCTGCCATCGCTATATACCACGATATTCACATCGCTGCGATTTGTCACCTTGTCAATACCTGTCGCATCATACTCAATGATGTTTCCAAAGTCTTTCCAGACGTCAGATTCATCTGTCCCAGCTCAGTTCACGCCAGCTTTTAACCAACGTCTATTTGATGTAAAAGGTGAAACCATAGGCATTGCCGTCCACGGAAACGTCAACAACCACACTCCCTTTCTTCAGCGTTGCCCACTTGCCATCGACCTCCGCGGTTTTGAAATGGAACTTATTCCTTAGTTCCGATTTTATGTAGTTATAGGCACGTTTGTTGTAGACACGAATCGAGACGAAAGGTCCGAAGCCAACGCTTCCTGCTATCAGCACAGAAGAATTACCCTTACCATATTTAATCGGACAGCCGTCTGCCGCCACCATACAATTCTTATAGTAGACATCCTCATAATAGAAGTCGTTCAACTCAGGGTCGTGATAGCGACCTCGAAACGCATAGCCGCTCTTTTCCGCTATTTTCTTAATACCAACGTTACCCTCTTTCACACTCTTTATCAGCTCACCAATGCTAATGATATCATTGAAAGACGCACGCGGCGCAGCAAACTGTCGCGGCGCACCCGTCATAGAGGTCTGGCTATAGCAGCAAAGTGTGCTAATTATGAATATCAGAAAAAATATTAATGTTTTCATATATAAAATTACCTTCTTCTGTTTCTATTTCTGCTTCAATACAAAAAGTATTTTCACCTCTACGGATAATCCAATCTTCACCTCCTCTAACAGTCTGAATGGCATCAGAAGGCTTTTGCCATCACCCACGGCACGGAGAAAGGCGAACGCATCTAATACATTCGACTTGCCACTTGCATTGGTTCCAATAAGGATGCCTAAAGAATCAATATATATTGTAGAGTCCTTAAAACTCTTCCAGTTTTGTAACCTAATCTTTGTAATCATGGGCTGTGTATATTTTATTCACCAGTATATTTTTTGCAAAGCTAATCATTTTTTTCGAAATGAGCAAAAAATGAGCAAAAAAAATCAGTGCTACTACTGAGAGTAACACTGATTTTCTATTTTGCTTATTGAACGGCAACTTTCTTGATGCTGCCATCGCTATATACCACGATATTCACATCGCTGCGATTTGTCACCTTGTCAATACCTGTCGCGTCATACTCAATGATGCTTCCAAAGTCTTTCCAGACGTCAGCATTTATCAAATATTTTTAAAGAGGGAGAACTTGATGAAAAGTGGTTGTTCGGAAATTCCGACAGACCACTCTGCATGGTGCTATGGTTGGAAAAAACAAAGCAAAGAAGTGAAGTTCTATAACCTTGATGTTATCATATCTGTGGGCTATCGTGTAAAATCTATTCAAGGCACTCGTTTCCGTCAATGGGCTACAGAGCGACTGAATGAGTCCATCGTAAAAGGGTTTACGATGGACGATGAACGACTCAAAAATCTTGGTGGTGGCAACTATTGGAAAGAGTTGCTCGACCATACTCGTGATTGTCATGAAAAGATTAACAAGAAAAAAGAAAATATTTTCTTGTTCAGCACCGATACCTCACTCAAGTTCACCAAGGTCTTCGAATACTATCAAGTTCGTTGGACGGTGGTTATGAATCGTGAGTGGCAAACAGGATTATAAAAAAGTGTTATGCTTCCGGGGATTTACTCCGGAAGCGTGTTTTCGCCAGCCAAAGACATTTTCAGCTTTACACGGATGTATTTTAAGGATAAAATTCAATCTGTGTAAATCTGTGAAATCTGTGGGAGATTCATGGGTGTACAGGATATGACTTCCGATACACCCACTTCTTTATGATTCCCTTCTAAATGTGGAAATTGATTTCCTTGAGCCAGGCACGGGTGTCGAAGCAGGGACATTCCTTGTGGACGCCAGGCAAGTCGCGATGACCTAAAATCTCGGCATCAGGATAGTCAACGCAAAGGCTTTGGAGCAATTCCTCCATCGTTACCTTCTGGGCCAAGGTGCGGGTGTCCTTGCAGCGACCGTGCTCGTCCAGACCGCCCTCATAGCAGATGCCGATGCTGTGGGCATTGAAACCCTTGGCGTGAGCTCCCATCTGACTCTCCGGACGACCCGGATAGAGCGTGCCATCCTTCGTGATGTAGAAATGATAACCAATGGTCTGGAAACCTCTTGCCTTATGACACGCTTCCAACTGCTCTATCGTGAAATTCTGATTCACTCGCGTTGCACTGCAATGAAGTACAATCAGCGAAATATTTCTCTTGTTTTTACTCATAATTTTTATCGTTTTCTGTTTTAAATGTTAATACTCTTAAATTTTATAGGTAGAGAAGGAAAAAGGAGATCAAGAAATGAAAGGAGGTGAAGGAGTTAAGACGGTTGCCTTCATTTCACTATAAGACTGTTGTCTTAACTCCTCTGTAATCCTTAGAAGCGATAACTCCTCAATTTCCTCCTTCTAAAAAATAGAGGTTAATCCTGTTTCGGTAAGTAGCAGAATAGGACCGCTATCCTCTGCAACTGGAAACGCAGAAAGCGCTGGCAATTGCTGTCAAAACTGTAATGATGAAATTAATCACGTTCTTCAATGTTACATTCTTCATACTTTTCAAATTTCAAGTAGTTAATATTTTTGTGAATTCATTCTCAAGGCTCAGCGAGGACTATTTGAGTTCGTAGTCTCCATCGCCGTCTGTACCGCCGCCCTGTGAGTTGTCAGTGTTTCCACCGCCGCTCTGAGTGTTGTCCTTGTTGTCACCAGTCTGCGAAGAGTCTCCCTTGCTTGGGTCGTTGGTACCCGAACCGCTTCCGTCACCATCAGGATCAGATGGGGTAGTGGTCTTGCTTGAATCCTCGACGAGGAGGTTGGCAGCATTCTTCAGGGAAGCCTGGATATCGAGCTTGCTGCTGGTCAGATTACCGGTAGCACGGGCACGGAGCCTTACGCCCTCAATGTTCTTCGCCACAGAGAAATCATCCTCACTATCAGCACCCATCTTGGTCTTCAGACCGATGGAGAAGATGGCCAGGTTGTCGATTTTCACTGCAAAACCCTGGAGCACCAACTCCTTGATGCACTTCACCATATCGGTGAGCAAACCCTTGGTGGCACCGGGCGAGAAGCCCGTATTGTGTTCGGTCATGTGCTCAGCGAGTCCGTTGAGATCGACGGTTTGAGTTACTACTGGGCGGGCATAGTACTTGCCATACGCCTCCTTGATTTTCGGGTTCTTGTTTTTAGATAATTTAAATAGAATCATAATTACTGTTTATTGAAAGTGGTTAATTACTGTTAGCCTCCAATAAGGGCTGCGCGCTCGCCTTCGTTTTCAGCTAAGTCACTCTCTCTGAATGACAATGCAAAGATACAACATTCCGCTGACTCACTTATCCCTTTCTATCCCTTTTGATGCTTTTCTATCCCTTTCTATCCTTTTCTATCCCTTTCTATCCCTTTCCGTAAGCCCTTTTTCTTCCTTCTGAGAGTCAATGTTCTGAGAATCTCCATCATGATTCTAAGGTTCGTCCAGATAATCCACTATCAGCTCTACCTGATGGCGACTGTAATACTTGGCAAACTTGCCCACCTTGCAGTCGTCGAGGGCCTCAGAGAGTTCAGGATTGTTTTTGATCCAGCGCTTCAGACGGTTGAGCGCCACCTTGGCTTCCGATCGTGGAAAGTAGAGTAAAGCCAATTCTGTCTTTTCATAAATACGTATTTCCATATCCGATTGATTTTTAGTATGATATAAGTTGATTACTATCTCTAAATAAGTCATTTGCTATCCCGAATCAAGTCATTTAGCACCCGTAAACAAGTCATTTAGGAGTGGCAAACAAGTCATTTAGCACCCGTAAACAAGTCATTTACGATAGCAAAACAAGTCATTTGCAACTTCTAAATGAGTCATTTCCTCATCGTATCTCAGTCATTCTGGCTCTCTGCTATCGACAGTTTCGCCTCCTGACTGATATCATAGCCTTCCTTCTCTATCACGCTCCAACCTCTGCCTTGTTTTCTGCGTAATCTCCGGAATCCCATTCTTTCCATTATGTTCTGAATGTCTCCACTGGTCACATTGTTTCGTATGGCAGGGTTGAATCCTATCTTTTCCATGATGTCGGCAGAGGTGGCAAATTTCATATTCGGATTCATCAGGTCGCCGTCTGTTGGCACCCTGAAATACTTGCCTATAAGCTCCTCCAGGAAGCTGTTGGCAAGGAACATCCTGTTGTGCTGCCTTTGCTTCTCCATATCTTCGTAGGTGAGCCAAGGCACCCAGTCACCTTGCTTCAGTTTGCCCTCCTTGCGCTTTCTGATGAGTTCTTTCACGATATATATAGCCTGGGCATAGATATGGTCGTGATCGATGGGATATTCGAAGGGACTCTGGATTTTCTCCACCTCCCATACCAGACAGCGACGGTCTTCCTCTTCGCATATCACGTGGCGATTGTTGCTCGTGCCGCAGAGAGAGGCATGGCGCAGCAACTGACTGGGATATTTGTCGTAGGGCACACGGATGGTTACGCTGCGCTTCGTCACACAACTCTTGAAGGAATTGAGATTCTTGCCATGTGGGGCATCAAACTCGTCGAGACAGATGAGCGCCTTGCTGGTCGTTATCTGCAGGAAATCCTTGTTCTTGTAGTCGGCAGAAGAATCATTGGCATAGTAACTTCTGAGACACTGGGGCAGGAGATTTTCCAGAAATTTAGTCTTGAAGATACCGCCACGACCCACGAGCACCAGCACCAGTTCGTTCACCATCTCCTTGCTGCCCCAGCCATATACCATGCTCACAAACCATTTGCGGAAGGCATACTTGAAGTACTTCTTGGTGTGATAGTATTCGGGCGCCTCCTTCACCGTGATACGTTCGCAGAGCTGGTCGATGTAGTCGGGATCGCCTTCCTTCCATTCGGGCAGTCCCATGAGATAATCCTCGATGGGGTTGAACTTCTTCGTGAAATCCGACTTGATGGCGCTTTCCAATCTTTTCTTGTTGGTGCGCAGTCCGTCCATATCCATCAGCGTATAGATGGTATTCTCCACGGTCTCGGTCACCTCCGTCCATTTGTAGTAGAATTCGCTCTGAGTATCGTAGGCCCTGATTTCCACCATGCCGGTCACGGTGTTCAGATGCATCTCATATCGGGTGTTCAGCCACTGCATCAGCACCTTCATGCTTGGGCTGGATCCGTATTTCTCGCCCTTCGAATAGAGATGCCAGCAGCCCCAACCTTCCGTATGATTGAACACCCAGTCCACGATGCTTTTCACGCCGTCATACTGGCTTCCATATTCCGCCGTCATCCAGTTGAGCAGCTCTTCCTTCTTAGCGCCGTAGTTGAAGCAGAAGGTGGCAAATCGCATACAGAACTCGTGATGGCTGCCGGGTTCAAATCGGCAGAACCAGCCCTCAGAGAGCTTTTTCACTTGTTCGATCACGTCCTCCGTACTCGCTTCCTTCTGTTTTTTGCCGTTTGCATTCCCAGAGGATGCGCTGCCCTGACTCTTCTTGGCTGTGCTTCTACTGGCTTTCGATGAAGCACCGTTGGCTCTATCAGATTCCAACTTCTTCTCCCTTTCCATCTCCGGTTTCAGCACGGTCTGGTAGAATTTCGTCACCTCCTCAGGCGAAAGGGGTAGGGGTTCCGCATCCCAGTTGAAGTAGGCCTTCTCATCGTGCGCCAGACCGCAGAGTCGGGTCATGTCGAGGCACTGTCTGTCGGCGTTGAGATTCAGCAGCTCATCATAGATTTTGATGGCCTTTGTGATGGCGAGGCGGTGCAGTTCAGTCTCAGTGAGCGTGCAGCCGGGGGGACGCGCATATTTCAGGAGGATTCTGAATCCCCTGCCGCTGATGGTGCGGTAACAAACCATGGTAGTAGGCTTTTTGATAGCCTTTTCCACGGCGTCTTCCAGGATGATGCTTGGCGTATGATCATAGTCGAGCATGGCCCAGTAGGTAGGTTTGCCGAAGTATTCGAGCGTTCTACCATCGGGTTTGAACTGGATAGATGGGCAGATGGCAGCAGAGTTTCGCTTTTTGTTATCAGCCGCTTTTCTGTCGATATTTACCATTTGTCGGTAGTCATCCGTATGAATCTGGATGAATCTGTCTTGCATGATGAGCCATTCCAGTTCCTTCTTGCTTGACAGCGGTTTGTGGCTACTACTTCTGAGCGAAGTAAATAGCGAGGGCATGGTTTCTTCCATTAGCTTCCAAGTTAAATTGTTATTTTGGAAATTAGTTGAGGTCTGAAGATTGTTACTGTTTCAGATGAATGTCTCCATTTTGAATCAGGATGTTGATATTTTCGACAAAGTGTGTACTTTTAATGAACTTATCGGTCTTTTTGAAAGCGCTTATGTTTTCTTCACGTTCTTCAATCGTTTGATTGATCTCCAGGGCTATATAGTCGGCATAAAAATCACTCTCTTTATGTCCTCTTTGATGCATATTTACTTGCTCTTGAAGGTCCTTTTCACGGAGGATAGCGATAATCGTTAGTTTCATTTCTACCAGCTTGATCAAAGAGATAATTCCAGTTTTAAATCTCTTAATTAACTTTTTGTCGAAATGACCAATTTCCTGCAGTTTTTTATCACTGATATCATTTTTCTGTATTTGCCGGATCAAGAATACTTGTCGGTTTCTTATCCAGTTAACAGCGGTCTCCAAAGCCTTCAGTTTTTCTTCAGAATAAACTGGGGGCACTTTTTTTGTTTCTCCCTTTTGTTTGCTTGATTTCTCCATTTTCTTGCAATTATTAATATTATGCTGCAAAGTTCATCAAAAAATGCCAGATAGGGTGGGGGGTTATATAGAACCCCAAAAGTGCGAAAAAAACAACCTAATATTTTGAATCTTTAACAGTTGGGGCTTTCCTGTGTATTTAAAATCTCCAGCCAAACCATCCTTTCGATAAAAGGAAAATAAAACTTTACAAAAGAGAGCCAAAGGTGTCGGTGACACTAACTTTTCATCTTTTTTTTATGCATTGGAACCACTACCCTCCAATTTGGATGTCTCCCTCTGATTATCAATCTTTTATCTATTTTCGCGCGGTAAGTCATAAAAAAAAGAGTATATAAAAGTGTCACCTGTCACCGTTTTCTGTTGCGCCCTTTATTGGAGCCAGTTTGTTGGGTGACGCTGGTGACACGAGTTTTCAGTTTTTTGGTGGAGGGGTCTGTCACCCCTGTCACCCATCTGTATTGCGAAAAAAATGGAAAAATTGGGCAATTTTATTGAGGTTAGAACTAAAAACTGTTGAAATGTTTGGCGTATTCAAATTAAATTCGTATTTTTGCAATGGTATAAAATATAGGCTTATGGTACATGTAAATGAAAACGATTGTAATGTTCCTTTATGTTCTATCGAAACAACAATAAAATACGAGACCTTTAGCCTTATTTCCTCCAATATTTTCCATCATATTGATTTTTTTGCCTTCAGATTTGCATTTTTCAAAAAATAATCGTACTTTTGCCCTCGAAGACGCAATAGTGCGTTAACAACATACATCATACAAATATTATGGCGAAATACATCAACCCATTTACCGACTGGGGCTTTAAGCGATTGTTCGGTCAGGAGTTCAGCAAGGATTTGCTGATAAGTTTCTTAAACGATTTATTCGAGGGGGAATTTCAAGTCAGGGATGTCTCCTTCAAGGACAAAGAGCAGTTGGCAGATTCCAAGGATTTGCGAGGCTGCATATACGATGTCTATTGCGAGACAGATGAGGGCAAGCATTTCATTGTGGAGATGCAGAACAACTGGACGGTTAATTTCGTGAATCGCACGTTGTGTTATGCCAGCAAGGCTATTACCAATCAGCGTGAGAAAGAAAAGTCCAAGGACAAGCCTTCATTTTATGAGCTGGTTCCTGTATATGTGATCAGTTTTATGAATTTCTCTCCTCATGTCGGAGAAGAGATCAGTCAGTTTAAATCTGATGTGATGCTGAGGGAGAAAAATAGCGAAGAACCTTTCACAGACAAGCTTCGCTTCATCTATTTGAATCTTCCGTACTTCACGAAGAAAGCGGAGGAATGTGTAACAGATTTTGAAAAGTGGATTTACGTATTGAAGCATATGACTACATTAGAAAGAATTCCATTTGAAACGCAGAAGAAGATCTTCAAGCGTTTGGCAGAAGTGGCTGACAGCCGCTGCCTGAGCAAGGAGGAAATGGAAAAATATGAAGAGAGCCAGCGTCAGGTTGATAATTACAACCTGGGAATGTATAGTGCCTGGCTGGAAGGAAATGAGAAGGGGATTAAGCAAGGAATAGAGCAAGGAATAGAACAAGGAATTGAACAGGGAATTGAACAAGGTGAACTTGCTAAAAGTCTTGATGTCGCAAAGAATCTCCTTGCATTAGGTATGCCAGTAAGTCAAATCATGCAAGTTACAGGTTTGACTAAAGATCAAATAGGCAGTTTGCTGGTTAAGAAATAATGTAATTCCTAAGAATTTTTCAACATTAGTTGTATATTTGCAGCGAAAAGAAGCAATACAAGAAGCTACTCTCATGTCGGCCCGAAAGGGTGCAGGTCTACGGGTATGTTCATTTGCTTCTTTTTATATATGAGTCCACTTTAAAAAGGGACATATTTTGAATCCAGTCTGACCAGTGTGGTCATTCTGAGTGAAACATAGCAATCGGCTTCGCAGGTGAATGTCTTTCGGGAAATTGCCATGAAAGAGCCGAAAGCTTCTCTGATAGGCCCGAAAAGGGCAAATATCGATCTTTGAAATGTTAAAATCTGGAATATTACCATCCTTCTGAGGCTCATCCACATACATCTGCTATATGCATGCATACGATGTTTGAGCAAGCCCCTGTATCGGGTCTTGCCATTACGTGTATGAAAATTGGATTGGAACATGGCAGCTAGTTCATAGCGAGACTGGCGAGCGATATTGCTGCCGATAAGTTACTGTCATACGGACGCACTTGCCTGATATCTTGAGAAGACGTACCTGATTGCCAGCAAGTTGCTCGAAGCAGAGCTGCATCAGGTCAATGCCTGTTCTTTCCTGATATTCGCAGATACGGCGACGAAACAGATAATAGGTATCTATTGATGGAGTCACATCTGTCAGAAGTTCCAAGCCGAGAGCCTTTCTTGTAAGAAGGTCAGAGTCGCACTTCTCAAACAGATCCTCGTCGCTGCAGCCGAATCCCTCCTTCAAGACTGACATAGCCACGAGTATGCGGATGGAGGTATTTGGGCGGCCGCTCTTCTTGCCTTCAGGGAACAAAGGTTTGAATATCTCCTCATCAATCTTAGTTGTCAAAAGGCTATAGAACTGGTTATGCCATGCGTTGGGGTCAGAATACTTCTTTGAAGCCCGACTTCCTAACTGCATTGAGAAAGCCGTGAACATATCTAACTGAGGATTCGGATCAGTCTTTCTAAACATAATTTTTCTGTTTGATTGATGATGTAAAGATACGAAAAATATTCCAGACAACGGCATAAATCAGGGATTATTTTCGTGAAATATAAACATTTAAAACAAGCCTTACTTTTTAAAGTGGGCTCAGTTAATAAAGGTATGAAATATCCATGAGCTAAAAAAAATCTCGCCAAAGCGAATGTAAATTGGAAGAAAAATGCTATCTTTGTTGCGTATAACCAACATTGAGCAATTATGACTAACGTTACATTCCCTCAGTTGATCCTGCGAGGCTGTGGTATCGACGTCCATTTGAAGGTGGTGGTGGCAACAATTGATGGTGTGGGCATCCACAAGAAAACCCGCTCTTTTAACACCTTCACGAGTTGTTTGACAGAAATGAAAGAATGGCTGTTAGCTAATGGTATTACTCATGTGGCAATGGAGAGTACCGGTGTTTATTGGAAACCAGTAATGCGTGTTTTGGAGGAAGACATTCCCAATGTCTGGATAGTGAATGCCCGACACATTAAGAATGTGCCTGGCAAAGACTGTGACTTATTGACACGTGTATGAAACTTTTAAATCTTAGCTGTTACATAAAAATGCCGTACTTTACAGTCGTACTTATAGGTATTATGAGTGCTATTCTTTCTTGTGTCTAATACTCATGTAAATATAAAATTAGTATAAAACATAGGTCCTACAGTAATGTTGGACGATAATAATTTTACGTATGAAACAAAAAGTTTTTCTATTGTTCTTTAGCTGCTTTATGACATTGTTTGTTCAAGGCAAAGATGATAACACTTTACGTAGCTTGACTTTTGCTCCACGAATGTACTATCAGGGGATTGAAGCTGCTGTGTTTAAAAATGGTTCATTCGTCACTTATCATACAAATGATGGTTATAATTCATTTGTTGAAGATGTAGAGTATTTGTCAGACTATTCGTCGGTTTTAACTTATTATCTTACTCCGAAAGATGCTAATCTTAGTGGTTATACTTTTAAGATTATAGCTAATATTGTTAATTTAGATGGTGGAAGAAGTCGTGGTCAAAAACTAGATTACGCTTCTCTTTTTGATATAGAGAGTGATAAAATGACCGTCAATAATGGAAAGTTATGCCTACCAGTGAAAATAACTCAAGAAAACAAAGAGAAAATAAAGTTTAATCCTAATCACCAAGGATTAGTGTTCTCTTTAATGGCTCATAGGGATGAATCGGTAGAAAGTGAAGAAAAAACGGTGTATTCAGACTATGTGATTGGTTGTTTCTCTACTCATGAAGAAAAACCTTTGGATATTAGCTTTAAGGGGATATCATGGTGGGATGAAGAAGGAGATTATTCAATAGACTTACCTACACATGTTTTCCAAGTTACCGAAGATAATTTGGATAATATCAAAGATAGCATTATAGTAAGCGGTGATGATGGACATCCTGTTAACATTCATAAGGTTTCAACCGATGCGAATGGAATTACCAAATGCTGTCTAGCTGTTGAAGATGGTCCAGAGAAAATATATGGATATACCTACGTTCAGGTAAAACTCCTGCAAAATATAACCGCAATAAATTCTCCTATTGACAATAGTCGTAGAGACAAAGATAGTAATGTTTATAACATTCTTGGTCAAAAAGTTAGTGGAGTTTCCAAAGGACTATATATTAAGAAAGGTAAGGTGTTTTTTAAGCATTAATGCTTAAAAAAAGATTGCTAATAAACTTGTGGCATTGGGAATATACTCCTTTCCTTGCAGAAGAAAGTGGCTCAACTGAAAGAACGTATCAAAGAAAGCGCCAAAGTACAGGAGGACGATGCATGTAAACGTACTTTTCATCATTATCGTGAGAATATCCAGTCGCAATTTGGCATTACTGTGGAATGCAACAAGAGCGATATCGTGCTACAACTGGCTTTCATGAGATACTTCAAACAGAGATGGTACGTTGTGGGAGTGAAGAGTGATGAACGAAGAATGAAGAATTCAAGTGCTGCCGTGGATGTGAGGAAGCTTATTCGGGTTCTTCCTTTCGACCGCATCAGTTTCCTAAAGCTTATTTGCGAGAAACATCCGTTACCGGCAAAGATGAAGTGGTTTCTGACTCCAGAGAATTATTATGAAGATTGCTTTGGCATCTATCGGATGGAAGATATGCCCGTGGAGAAAATCCGCATCCGTGCCTTCTATCCGAAATACAACTATATCGAGGAGGTTCCGCTACACGAGAGTCTGCAGCGGATGAAGGAATCGAAAGACGGGATGTTTCGGGAATACACCCTCACCGTTCGCCCCCAGCCGTGATTTCCTTCAGTAACTGTTATGGCATGGCAGAAACATCATCGTGCTGAACCCCGAAAGCTTGAGGCAGGAGATGATCGGTATCTTGAAGGATATGACGAAGAGTTATGAGACTGGCGAATGCCTGAATGGGGAAGAATAAAGAAATCCTCAGATTGGGAATATACTGTGTGCCCAGTCTGAGGATTTGTTTTATATGATGATTTTGTAGGCATAAGAGTACAAAAAGGGATAGATATGCCTGTTATTTATATTCCTTCATTCAGGAACTTGCGAAGATGCAGGTGCATGATGCCGTCATCATCGTTCTTGGTGAGCAGAGGAGTCATGGAGATAACGTACTTCGGATAGTTGTCCTTGATGGCATGGAGATTGCCAAACTCTCGCTCTCTGTTTGCATCGTCATAGATAATATAATTAAATTCCCACCCTTACAAAATAGGGCTTTTGCAGATATAAAACTCTGCTAAGCCCTATAAACAGGGAGTTTTAACTCTTACCTAAAAAGTGTTTCATGCAACATTTTTCGTTTGTTCTCTATCTTCCAGCGCTTTAGCCATGACAAGATAAGCTGAGGCAGCTTCGTCATCATTAATCAGGCTCTCTTCCAGTTCGTCAATGGTAACCCCAAGATGCTCGCAGATAACTTCAAAAAGACGCTTTATGCAGGATAGCTCTCGTTTCCAAAGAGTCAACGCCATAAGACCTTCCTCCATATTCTCAAATAGTTCTCCCATGGTTTCATATTCAGAGGATCTCTTCTCTAAGGCCATAGTTATATATGTAAGGAAGCAGAGAGTACAATCGGCTATTTGCTCATCAAAGTCTCTACCAGCACATGCTCCGAGACCAAGATACTGCTTGCATTCCTTGTTCAGAACCTCTATGTTCCATCGAATCTGGTAAACCTCAAATGCCCTGACAAAAAACATACTGAGGTCTGTGCTCAACAATACATTCCATCGCTGGTTTCTGCCATATCTTATAAGAAAGATACGTACAGGCTGGTTCCCCAGTTTTCCTCTCAATGCAATATAATGGCACTTGTATCGTCTGCAGTTATGGCAAAATTGAGAATTGCCTTCATATAGTGCTATCAGTTCCATTGCATTGTGCAACTTCCCATTTACAGAGTACTTGGTGTTGCCCATCTTTGCCAATCCAACAAGGTTCAGAGCACCCTTGCCGAGTTTGAGAACCTCGCTGATAAAGTATTCGCAAGTGAACCAGCTGTCACAGAGGACATACTTGGCATGCAAACTCTTGTGAACCCATGCTCGTTTTAGCATTTCCACAGCAACTTGAAGCTTGGAATCCGTTGATTCTCATGAAGTTAGGATCCTCTTTCTTGCGCTTTTTAGAGAAACGTTTCTTACGTTGCTTTGCTGTGAGTCCGAAGTCCTTCTTCTTGTCCTTCTCGCAGTGAAGGGATATATCTATGGGTATCGTGCTCTTTCCGTCCAAAAATGCGCATACCAACAGTTTGAATCCAAGGATGCATTTTCCTTGACATGGTCAAAGACACGGCTGATTTGCTCTATGCCATAGCCTGTCTTCTCCAACGTAGTGTCGTCAAATATGTAACTTGCGTTATCAGAAGAGACTTCGGCATGCTCCTTGCGAAGAATTGCCAAAAAGCGAAGAGCCATACCCATAAAGAGTTTGCGCCAGTCCATGGTAGCTCTGCGCATCATTCGATAATAGCAATTGTGACCTGTGTTCAGAAGGTCATAATATGACTTCTTGTACATGGAGTGTATGCTTTCACCTGCTATACGGAAAAGGCAGAGAGACAGGATTAGCTGAACGGCTAGAATGTCTGCTTGCTTCTCCAAGGACATTCTACAGAGCAGATGACCAAGCCCAAATCGGATGAAAAGTGACATTAAATTCGTTCTCAATGAACTTTTAACACTTAATATGTTGGACAACTCAGAAAAATTACTTAATTGATTGCATCCAATAACAGTTACTCTTTAAATCGTTGTATTATTGTTGTTTAGCGATTACAAAGATACAACTTTTTATTGAGAAATTGTTATTTTTACCCCATTAATTTGGGGTGGGAAACTTTAGTGATTTACTATGTTGGCGGCAACTCTTAATTAACATGGTGGTAGTATTTACTAATGACTTCTTATTCTCATAATAACTTATTTTACTCTTTATTCTTTCTTAATTCTTTTATTTGTCCTATCTGTATTCCATCTTCAGTTCGCCAACGTTCCCACCCATTATGCGACCCATGAAGGATAATGCAGGCCGCCGTGGATAACGCAGTACCGTTTGTTCGCTTAGGATAAACAAAATAGTTTGTTTTAAAAACTATATTTGCCCCTTCCTCAGCTATGACACCCGACTCCAGAAGTTCATTTCTAAGTAACTCAACATCTTCATATAGAGCAGGATTGGAAACGCTTGTACATAGTTCTGAGCCAGCAAGAATCTCCACACTACCATTATCTGGATAGTAGTATCCTCTGGCAGATACCTTATCACTGTCTATCCGTATCGCAACCTTAGAAATCAAAGACTCTTTCGCCTCATAATATGGGTAGAGGCCAGCAATCTTTGATATCAACTCTTGCGTTCGATTCTCTATATCCCCTATAAGCCAATGTTCTTTTTTCAGGATTTCCTGATTAATTCTAAGATGACCAGTAGAAGCCAGAATCTTGTTTTTATATTCCCAAACCTTATTACTCATTTTACTGTTGTCACTCTTAGATGCCAAGGTAAGGTTACCAAGACGATGAACATTAGAATCGTAGGTTTCCTTATCTACAGCCAACTTTTCATACCATTCCACTGTTGCAGTCTGCGGCATCAGATGTTCTATGCTCAGATGAGAAAAATCAACTGGCGCTGGATTGTTATCCATCTCCAATTTGCGGAAGAATATTGAAACCCATGTACGAAGACTATACATATTCGCATTCTGAATGCGATCACGCAAGCGATTATCATCCGGCATTTCTTGTGCCGTTCCCTTATTACGATTGACTAAATTTTTCTTGAATATCTCAACAATATTTTTATAACTTCCATCGCAATCTGCCATAGTTTCCTTCAATAATAATGGGAAATAGCGGGTAATATCACTAGTGTCCATACCGCAAAGGGCTCTACGCATCAAATACGAGTTAAGTATCGATAGTATCGCTCCAAACTGTTCTGCCGTAATGTGATTCTTACCATTGTTCACTTTAGAATCATAGAGAGCATACAACTCCATCAATAATGGAGCAGGCATATCCGACAAGATAAAACGGAATTCTTCTAATGGCTTCTGAAGAACCTTGTCTTGTGATATAACCGGAGCTTTGTATAGGGCATTATAATACCCAGCATATCTCACTATCTCCTTGAATATTTTTTCGACCCCATATTCAGCAGAAGAAGCTCGAAACCATTCTGTGAATGAACGATACACATTGCTCTTGTTGACAAGACTTTGTCTCTTAGCCATTATAAAGAAACGGAAGAAAGACTCTAATTTTCTTGAGTCGGTTGAAACCAGCAGTTCCAAGCGCTTCCAATATTTCTCGTAATACTTTTCCTGCAGATCAGTATTTATCGGCATAAGTATATAGTTACGAATCAAATCACTGGCTGTAAGTTTTGCTCCTGTAGCATTGATGCTTTCGAAAATATTCTGAGGATAATCATCCTTCCCTATAGGAACACAAACTATATATAGCTTATTGATTGCGTCCAACATTTCCGCAAAGGTATATTTCTCAAGCATTTTACCCAATCTTTCTCTGATATAGCAGAAATTCAAATAAACATTAGATTTCTTATCTGTTATAAAATCGAATTCACGAGTTACTATCTGCTGATATACTTTATCGTCAGAAACTAAAGGTTTCAGTTTATACTTATTCGACTCACCAAACTGATTAACCAAATACATTTTTTCCAACTTCTCTGCATCATCAGCCATATCTTTCTGAAGCATGAGTTCCTTTAGTGCATACATCAACAGGAATATGGTAGTAAGCCTTTGCTGCCCATCAATTACAGAACGTTCACGTTGGAAAGCAGAGAAACTTGTCTCTAAGTAAATCATGATGCCCAAGAAATGTTTTGTTCTTTCACCACTAAGTATCGATGAAATATCTTCCATCAACTGCTTAACTTCCCTATTTGCAGTCCAGGTATAGTTACGTTGATAGGCAGGGATTACATATTGTACCCCCGTACTTCCATAAAGAAGTTCCATTAAACCGACCTTAACAGGTATATTCTCTTGCATCATATCTAACTTAATAATTAATTTTGCAAAAGTACAAATTAATATTGAGAAAACAAAAAATATAAATTAAAAATATGTATAATTACACAAGAGGTTTTCAACTTTACGAAGTTTATGTAGACTGGCAGCTCATAATTTTGAAAAAAACGTGGGCTGACATCGGTGAATAGCAGTTCCTAACTGAGGCTTGAGTAGGAGGCTGCTTTGTCATGACGAAGCTTGGAGATTTATTGGTGTGATTATGGCTGACAAGTTTGCTCAAGAAAGTTAATGTTCACTTCCTCTATCTTAATCCTAATAATGGTGTTATTCCATAAATTGTTGAAACGAACGATTTTTTCCTAATATTCTCCATCATATTGATTTTTTTCCCTTCAGATTTGCATTTTTCAAAAAATAATCGTACTTTTGCCCTCGAAGACGCAATAGTGCGTTAACAACATACATCATACAAATATTATGGCGAAATACATCAACCCATTTACCGACTGGGGCTTTAAGCG
>ERZ1031719.50-NODE-50-length-66737-cov-31.508458_pt1 | contig 66737 bp, 51 predicted proteins | sample MGYA00516702_ERZ1031719 | MGnify/ENA primary metagenome ERZ1031719 (study PRJEB33719, sample SAMN04261227) | wastewater metagenome | biome: rural village; feature: human; material: feces | host: Homo sapiens | place: El Salvador | collected 2013-01-07 ...
TGTCGTATATCAACCACTTACAACGATTGTTAATCGTTTTTAGTGGACACTAGTGAAAATAATAATTGAATAAAACATTTGGATTATGAAAAAGGAAACATTGAAGAAGATTATCAATTTTGCAATCACTGTTTTGACTGCCATCGCCAGCGCTTTTTGCGTCAGTTCCTGCCAGGGGTAAGGGGAACTGATGATGATGACATCAACTGCTGAAAGAACTATGTATGTATTAACTGCTAAGAAAGCGAAGTGAGTATTAACTAAATTTTTAAACTAAAAAAACTTTTAGAACATGAGAGAAATCAATTTGATTGTGTTGCACTGCAGTGCAACCCGTGTGAACCAGGATTTTCCCATAGAGGCTTTGAAAGCCTGCCATAAGGCAAGAGGTTTCAAGTCTGTGGGCTACCACTACTACATCACAAAGGATGGTACGCTCTATCCTTGCCGCCCGGAGCGTGAGGTGGGTGCTCATGCCCGCCACTACAATGCCCACAGCATCGGCATCTGTTACGAGGGTGGTCTGGATGAGAACGGGAAGCCTGCTGATACCCGTACCTTGGCGCAGAAAGTGACGATGGAGGAGCTCCTCAAGAGTCTCCGCAAGGATTTTCCTGATGCCGCGATTCTCGGGCACAGGGATCTTCCTGGTGTAAGAAAAGAGTGTCCTTGCTTTAGTGTTAAGGAGTGGTTGGAGGAGATTAAATCTTAGTTTTTCCCATGAGGGTGTGTCATAAGTCTGTGACACACCCTCTTTTGCTGTTTGATTCGTCTGTTACCAGGCAACGCTCATACCCACAGCGATGCTGGCATTGAAACTAAGAGGAATGAACTCCTTACTGGTCTTACCCAAGATGTGATCCATACCGATGAAGAAGTTGTAACCCTTAGGATGGATGTTCAGAACGTAACCCATGCTGGCTGCAAAACTGCTGACTGCAAAGTTGACACCACCATCCAACCACTTCAATGGTTTCCAGTTGGCACTCAATCGGCCCTCACTCCAAGTATAGTCACCATTGATACGGGTGCTGCTCAGGAAACCGAAAGACAACTTGTCGTAAGAAGGCAAACTGTACTCTGCACCGAGATTGAGCGTAGCAGCCAGACTGGTGGTACGACTACCCTGATCGCCCAAATCCTTCAGGTTGACGAAGTCGGTTATTTGGTCACCGTAATCATCTATCTGGTCGTCAATGGTAGAACCGCTGTTTTCTCTGACGGCAGTATCATGAAAACCATTGAATCCGAAGCTTTCAGCTCTATTCACAGCCTTCATATTGTTGCTCCAGTTGATGAAACCCAAATCGAGAACAGAAGCACTCAGGGTCAGGTTATCGTTCAACTTATAGACACCACCAAGGTCGAGTGCCATACCGAAGCCACCCAATCCTGCGCCATCAACATCTACATCATCAATCTTGCCATATTCGCCCTTGTCAGGGTTGTTATATTCATCCCTGGAAGTCTTATAAGTAAAGCCCTTCATGGAAACCTGTGCATTCGCCTTGCCGGAAACGGTCCACTTGTCTGTACCTGAGAGGTCAGCACGCAGGTTTTCCAGACGAACATCACCATCAGCCACACCGAAGAGGAACTTCAATTTAGCACCGATGCGGAGTTTCTTGTTGATCTGATGAGAGTGACCCAATGCAAATTCTGCATAAGAGCGAGCCATCATGCTCACATCACCAATCTCATAATTCTGGTTACCCGTGTTCTTGGCAAATTCAAACAACTCATAAGGCAGGGAAGCACCGAAAGATGCCTTGGCATTCACCTCGATGGTATTATAACCGCCAAAGCCCTTGAAACCAGCAGAAAGAATGGCGATGCCCACATCACCCTGTATGCGGTTGTTGCTCTTGCTGAAACCCTTCAGCGCCTCATCGGCAGAGATATAAGGGTTCATGAAGGAAGTCATCTTCTTGGCACCCGCCTCCTGTCCGTACATCGGATTGTTCAGTACAACATCCTTGTAACCGAAGTTGCCCTGCAGGTTGACATTGATATTACCCAAAGCAGGGATGGTAATATAGTTCTGCTTGTTCTCAAAAGCCGGGTTCATATCGTGACGGAACTTGTAGTCGTCAGTAAAGTAAGCGGAATTGAGCGTCTGAGCCATTGCGGTGCCACCCATCATGAGCAGAGAGGCAACCAAGACATGCTTATATATTTTATTCATCATTTTCTTTGTCTTTTATGTGTGTTATTATTCTGTTACTACTCTCTGTCATTAATTGAAGTTACCAATCACCTTACCCACGAGTTTCACCTTGATGTTTTCCAACTTCAGGGTATGCTTCTCAGAGTTGAGGTTGATGCCGGTCACGGAAGTTCCATCATGGCTTGCCTTACCTTTTACCTTATAAGAGAGTCCGTCAAGTTTCTGCAATGCGCCCTTTACCTTTTCACGGAGTTCGATTTCCAGCGGAGAAGTCACGGCTGTGACACCATCAGCAGATGCCTTCACAGTACCCTGCTTGATATTCACCTCTATCTGGTTGCTGATGTCTGTACCATCCACTCCGAGTGGAGTAGCCTCTACGATGAGGGTAGCAGGAACCAGATTCTGTGCATCAGCAGTAAGACGCAGATAAGTAGTACCCTCTGCCAATTCCAGTTCATCCAAATCATCATTCCAACCATCGAAATCATCTGCATATTCGATGACAGCATCCTCAGCAAATGCCAATGGTGCATAAACCTCGTAGCTTGGCACAACACTGTAATTGTGTCCGAACTCGATAGTCATTTCCTGACTGAGATCAGCCTTTGCCTCTACATTGGTAATCTGTACGTGGTCTGGAATATGCTGGTTGATAAGTGTAGCCAGGTTGCTCACCTCATATACATTGGCAGCACCATACTGAGCAGTCAGTTCTGCAGTCTTATGGCGGCAGATGCAGATTTTGGTTACAGGCGTAACAGTAGTCTTGTAGATATGCATCTCAGGGAGTTGTACGGTAGCCAAGTTCTGACCGTTCTTGGTAGAAATCACCTTTGCAGTCACCTTCGCCGCTGCATCCATATCATTTTTGATAGAAAGAATAATCTGAGTATTATCCAAGTCTGCTCTTACACCATCTTCTGAAAGGAAGTCAGGAACACCTGTCACTGTTACATCACCCAAACTTGAGATATTGATTTCCGGGTCGAAGATACCGGTAGCAGACTTCAAGTAAATATCATTGACTGTCACGTTGGCACCGATGGACAGTGCAGATGTAGGAACACTCGTTACATTAGCCTCAATACCGAGGTCGAAATAACCGTCCATCTTGATAGAGCCATTATTGCCGATGACAACCTTACCATAAGCATCCTGATTTGCGAAATCCAGTTTTTTAGCCTTGATGGTGAGTCGGAGGTCGCTGCTTGTAGAGACATTTTCCACAGTAATCTTCGAACCGTTGACCATAGGAACGCCATTGCCATTACCATTGACAGATGCAATCTGCAGATAACCAGGAAGGGTAAGGGTTGCCTTATCAATCGTGGCGATAGCAGAAGAAAGACTGCTGAGAGTGAGGTTTACATTCAGCACGATTTCGCCATTCACCTCAGCACTTTTCAGACTCTTCACAGCAGCATCCGTACCATTATATACGAACATCTGTTGCTTAGGAGAGACATAACTGAGATGAGTACCAGCAGCACGGGTACCCTTGGCAGCAGAACTGGTGCTCAAGGTAAACGTATTGGTATAAGATCTACCAGTCAAGAAAATAGGAGAAATTTGAGGAAAAGTCCCACAAATTTCACATAGTTTTGATGAGATTATAAAGGCTCTTGCTGATATCATAAAATCTAAAGAGGAGTTCATTCTCCATTTCAAACGAACCTACTCAGAGCCTTACCCACCATCGTGGATTTTAGGAGAACTGCTTACTATTGGAAACGTCAATGCCATTTATCGCAACATTAATTCTTGACTACCGCTGAATAGATACATATACATTCATTTTTATTAATAAATCATAAATAATAATAATGGCAGGGGGGGGAAATTTTTATCGCAAATATTTTTTCATATCTTTGCAGTTCTTTTCATATCAGGACAACAGCATAGATGTCACAATTGACACATTTGAATGAATAAGTATTTTTAGAAAAAAATCTACAATAGAGATTAATAAATTATGAAGGGTAAAAGTTATCTGCTTTCTTTTGCCAAAACAAAAGGAAGCATTGCGGCTGCGTTAGCCGCAGTACTGATGGCTGCAAACGCTACTGTAGCCTCGGCACAAAATAAAGCGACGGAAAGCAACGGAACAGAAAAAACGGTTATAGGTGGGGTTGACGACCTTACTGGCATTGATCCTTCGTCAACTTATTGTACTAATGGGACAAATGAAACCGACGGAGATAAGATTGTGTGTCTGTATAACGTCGGTGCCAAAAAGTTTCTGAGTATTGGCAGCAAGTGGGGTACCCATGCCTCGCTAAATGTTTCACCATATTCCATTTATATGAGATGGAATGACGGTTCATCAACGTATTTCCTGCAAAACAAAGTGGAAGGTTCTGGAACTGGCCCATATATGGGAATCTTCAAGGATAAAGATGGGGTAAATGGGGTATTTATGGATAGAAAGGAAAATTGCGCTATCAGATTTGTAAAAGCCAAGGGCTATTCAGAAAAGAACAAGGTATATCTCGTCGAAATCAACTCATTCCTTCCAGTTACCCATTTAGGTTATCTCACTGCTTATCCCAACGACGAGAACAAATTCTGCGATTATGAGACAAACCTGGCAGCAGAGGACACCCCGGAATACAAGAACCAGGAATGGAAGGTCATTACAAAGAATGAGTATTACAAGCTTTTCAACACCGCCCCCGCAAACATGAAATCGGTTGTCGATGCCTCTTTCCTTATCACATGTCCTGATTTCAGAATACATGATGCCGGTGCTGCAAAATGGATAATCAAAAGTGAAGACCAATCTGCTAACGTGAACAGCCACGTACGTTTCGGAGATGAAACGATGTATAAGACGTATGACAAAGTTAGCAACACAAAAGATGAGGGTTTTACAGGTAGGACTGAGGATCATCAAAAAAAATACGGCCAGTATTTCTACTGCTACACCAAAGGCTTGCGCGGCTTCACATTCTATCAGGACGTGAAGGTACACAAGGGAGGATGGTACCTGCTGCGATGCAACGGATTCAGCACAGCGAACAGTTCGGAGAACATCACTACGAACGGCAAACCGCTTGCAAACCTGTTCATTACAGTGCTCGATGCCAACAACAACCCGATTAAAGAGAAATACTCAACAGCAACCCTCAACGGAATCAGTCAGGCTGATGCCGAGGCGCTTGGCAAGACAGACGAAGGAGCCGGTATCGGACATGCCTTCTTCGAGGGAGAGTATGAGAACCAGGTGCAGATATGTCTCGACAAAGCCCCGAATGGGAATGAAATATCAAACGACAATCCCGTGACTCTCCGCATTGGCTTCTACGTAGATCCTACACCCAACGGAAAGCCGGATGTTGCCGCCAACGAACTGACCGCCGTGGACGAATTCAAGCTGCTTTATGCCGGACCGCGACGCAACCCGGAGCTGATTCTCGACGAGGAATCTACCGACCTGCGCTATCTGACCATGGCGACAGACGAATACAAGAACAGCGTGCTTCATCTGAACCGCAAGCTGAACGACAATATGTGGAACTCGCTCATTCTGCCCGTCGACCTGACATGGGGACAGATGAAACGCACGTTCGGAGATGCCGTGAAGGTGGCAAAGCTTGCGGCACTGACGGAGAACAGCGTACAGTTCGTGACCGTGGAACCAAAGAACGACGATGACAGGATGGTAACAGCATTCGAGCCATATATCGTGTACCCACCATATACACAGGTGAAGTCGGCACCCTACACCGTAGAACACTTCTACACATCAGCAGGCGAGGACAACAGCAGCTGGCTGGGTACCAACTACGAGTCGTCTTCCGACCCAAACAACCGACTGACGAAGACCTTGGAAGCCAACCACTACGACATCACGATGGTGACGCTCAACAGGGAGAATCTGAATAAGTTAAACACCAATTGGGAGTCAACAATAACCTTCCCTGCCAACGGCGGTGGCCATGGCACGATGGTCTGCAAAGGCACAATGGCGAAGACATACGACAAGGACGAAAGCGGCAAGAACAAGATTCTCTCGGGCAGAGACGACCTCAACGGCGACTACTTCATGTATAAGGGAAAGCTGATACAGGTGCCACACAACGAGAATGGCAAACAGTATTCATACGGACTGAAGGCGTTCCGCTGCTGGTTTGAGCTGACGGGCAATACTTCTTCCGAAGGAAAACCGAGCCAAGTATCGCTACTCATCGACGGAGTGGAAGACAGCACCACAGGCATCGCCGACATACACGGCAGCACGGACCGCACATCCTACAAGCGCGGCATAGACGGCGTGTTCAACATGAACGGACAGATGGTGCGCCGCAGTTGCAGCCTGGAGGGACTGCCTAAGGGAATGTATATAGTGAACGGAAAGAAGATAATAATCAGATAAGACAACAATAACAGTTACGCAAAATGAAGAAGAACTATATAATTCCAGAAATTAAAGTGATACAGCTCGAGGCTCTCTGCAACGAAGGCTTGAATATCGCCAGCGTACATAGAGCAGACCTCAAGGGAGAATGTATCGGCAACTTTGACGTGAAAGACGAGCAAACGACCAAGACTGAATACAAAGACTTGTGGGGAAACAGCGATAAGTGGGGCGATGACTGACACCATCGTCTGCTATAGAAACAGATAATGAAAAGCGTCAAAGGGCTGAATTCCAGATTTGGAGTCCAGCCCTTTGTCTTTTTCACACTTCCTTCCAATCCACCAATCCTTTTCCCTTATCATCCAGCTCTATTGCAAGAGCAAAATCCTACAGATTTCACATAGTTTTGCTGAGATTATAAAGGCTCTTGCTGATATCATAAAATCCCACAGATTTCACAGATTTACACAGATCTTTTTGAAGTAAAAATAAATCTGTGTAAATCTGTGGGACTCTACAATCTCAATAGTACTATATAAGTTCTGTGGAGATCTGTGAAATCTGTGGGACGATGAAATATCAGAAATGAAAAGGAGTCAATACATTCAGCAGACGATCGAAATCGGCTTTTGAAATGCGACGACCACGGAGACTGCGCACCTGCGGATAATCCTCAAAGTAGTTTTCCTGGGTGGTGTACCAACAATGCGATTTCACCTCCCGAAGTTTCACCAACTGACCTTCGATGCGTCGGGCAAAACCGGGATTGACCCGTGAGAGAAAATGCTTGCCATCCTGCATTTCTATCGCTAAGATCAGATAGGTCTGCGGACCCTGTGCCTTTTTCTTTTTGACCACCTGTTCGCTCACCTTCCATCCCTTGGTAGAAGTCATCACCCGGATATCCCAGCCATAGGTGCGGTTCAGTTTATCCATCATACCCCGAAAGACAAGCCCATGCGAAGACGTATCCTTCAGTCCAGTGTAACCAATAATATAATGTATCATCTCGTGGAGGAGCACACTCTTGGCCTGCTTCTCTGTCATATCATAATAGGTGGACATGGAAATTTTAAAATCATAAAGTTTCGTACGTCCCCATCGGGTAGCTCTCTTATACGCCATCTGCCCGAGCCTGGTCTTGGCCCGGGTAACCCCCAATTCAGGTGTAGGCAACTTTCCTCCGAAGTACTCGTCGTCGAAGAACCTGAACCATTTTTCCATCCATTCAACAGTTACAATCATAAAAAATGTATATAAATACAGGAATATCCCTATCTTTGTGTCAAACTGGTTGCAAAGATACAATTTTTCCAGCATTTTATTCAATATTTATTGGAAAATGAGTAACTTTGCACGCAAATTTTATAACGAGAAATGAATAAAACTGCACAGTATATCATTGACATCCAGAATGTGTCAAAAAGATTTGGGGAGAAAACAGCCCTACATGACATCAACCTCTTTGTGAGAAAGGGTGAATTCATGACCATACTCGGTCCTTCGGGTTGTGGTAAAACTACCCTATTGAGACTCTTGGCGGGTTTTGAAACTGCCACAGAGGGTATCATTACCATTAGCGGTAATGACATTACCAATCTACCACCTTACAAGCGCAATGTGAACACGGTATTTCAGAAATATGCCCTGTTCCCTCACCTGAATGTATATGACAACATCGCCTTCGGACTGAAACTGAAGAATACGCCGAAGGAGGAAATCATGCCTAAGGTGAAACGTGCCCTCAAGATGGTGAACATGAGCGACTATGAATACCGTGACGTCAACTCGCTTTCGGGTGGACAACAGCAGCGTATCGCCATCGCAAGAGCCATTGTCAACGAACCGGAAGTCTTGCTGCTTGACGAACCATTGGCTGCACTCGACCTGAAGATGAGAAAGGACATGCAGTTGGAGTTGAAGGAGATGCACGAACGGTTGGGCATCACCTTCGTCTATGTGACCCACGACCAGGAGGAGGCGCTGACCCTGAGCGACACCATCGTGGTGATGAGCGAGGGAGAAATACAGCAGATAGGCACCCCTACTGACATCTACAACGAACCGGCAAATGCCTTCGTAGCCGACTTTATCGGTGAAAGCAATATCCTTTGCGGAACGATGATACACGACTGCCTGGTAAAGGTAGCCGGATCAGAAATACCTTGTGTGGATAAGGGATTCGGATGCAATCAGGAGGTAGATGTCGTAATCCGTCCGGAAGATATCGAAGTGAGCACCGATACAGCGCATGCCCAGTTTGTGGGCAAGATTACCTCTTCCATCTTCAAGGGTGTACACTATGAGATGTTGGCAGAGAGTGACAAGGGATGCGAATTTCTAATTCAGAACTACAAGCATTTCGAGGTAGGACAGACCATCGGTATGAACGTGATTCCCGACAATATCCACATCATGAAGAAGGAGCGCACCACGAATACCTTCGAGGCAAAGGTAAATGATGACGGCACCATCGAGTTCTTAGGCTGTGAATATCAGATAGAGATTCCGGAAGAGAAGAAGAATCAGATTCATACGGATGAAGACGGTAAGGATGTAATTCCAGTAAACATCGATTTCGACAAAATAGAACTCTTCGACAACGAGGGTGAGGGAACCTTTACGGGCGACATCAGCTTCATCCTCTACAAGGGCGACCACTATCATCTCACCATCGACACAGACTGGGGCGAGAAGCTCTATGTAGATACACAAGATGTCTGGGATTTGGGAGACCACGTGGCCATCACCATTCCGCAGGAAAACATCCGATTCCAGTAATTCGAAAAAATGCAGATTAAAATATAAAACATTGCAGATCAGAAATTGAAACTCATTAAGTTTATCTCTTCGCGACAAAGTTGGTCGATTCCATACACCATATTCGCGACTATTTTCGTGGTATTGCCATTGATACTCATCGTGTTTTTCGCATTCACCGATGAGTACGGCAACATCACACTCTATAATTTCCAAAAGTTCTTAGCCCATCCTGAGGCTATCAACACCTTCGTGTATTCGATAGGCATTGCATTCCTGAACACCCTGCTGTGCATCCTGTTAGGTTATCCGGCAGCCTATATCCTGACACAGACCAAGATGAAGTATGCCAACACCATCGTGATGCTCTTCATCCTGCCGATGTGGGTGAACATCCTGGTACGTACCCTTGCCACCGTGGCACTTTTCGACTTTGCCGACCTGCCATTAGGTGAAGGTGCACTGCTATTCGGTATGGTATATAACTTCATCCCGTTTATGATCTATCCGATTTACAACACCTTGCAGAAAATGGATCGCAGTTATATAGAGGCAGCCGAAGACTTGGGTGCATCGCCATGGCAGCAGTTCTTCAAAGTGATCCTGCCCCTCTCCATGCCGGGAGTGGCAAGTGGCATTCTGATGGTATTCATGCCTACCATCTCCACCTTTGCCATCTCCGAACTGCTGACGATGAACAACATCAAGCTCTTCGGAACCACCATCCAGGAGAACATCAACAACTCCATGTGGAACTATGGTGCAGCCCTTTCGCTCATCATGCTCTTCCTGATAGGAGCCTCAACACTCATAGCCGGTGACAACGGCAAACAGGAAGGAGGTATCAGATGATGAAGACCTTATTCTCCAAGAACATGATGAAGAACATCTTCTGTCAGGGTTATCTGTGGCTGCTCCTGCTGCTTCTCTATTCCCCTATCTTCATCATCGTCATCTTCTCCTTTACCGAGGCAAAAGTGATGGGCAACTGGACGGGGTTCTCTCTGCAACTCTACAAGAATCTCTTCGTAGAGGGAACCCACCATTCGCTGACGGCAGCACTGATCAATACGGTGACCATCGCACTGATAACCGCCACCGTCTCTACCCTCTTCGGTACGCTGACCGCCATCGGCATCCACAACCTGCGCAACAGGAAAGCACGGTTGGCGATTACATTCGTCAACAATATCCCGATACTCAACGGCGACATCATCATCGGTATCTCACTCTTCCTGCTCTTCATCACGTTGGGCATTCCGCAGGGCTATACCACGGTGGTACTCTCACATATCACCTTCTGTCTGCCTTACGTCATCCTGAGCGTCATGCCACGACTGAAGCAGATGAATCCCAACCTCTATGAGGCAGCACTCGACTTAGGAGCTTCGCCGATGCAGGCGCTCCGCAAGGTCATCATTCCAGAGATACTGCCCGGTATGATTTCCGGTTTCATGCTCGCCATCACAATGAGTATCGACGACTTCGCCGTCACCATCTTCACCATCGGAAATGAAGGATTGGAAACACTTTCCACCTTTATCTATGCCGATGCGCGCAAGGGTGGACTTACGCCGGAACTCCGTCCGCTATCCACCATCATCTTCGTGCTGGTGCTGGTCATGCTCGTTATCATCAACCGTCGTTCTGACAAAAATAAGAAGAAATAAGAATGAAGAACAAGATATTATTTTTCCTAACCCTGCTGATGATTCTGCCGCTCTCTTCCTGCTACAACAAGGAGAACCGGGAGGAGATACTGAAGGTTTACAACTGGGCTGACTACATTGACGAAGATGTATTAGCCAACTTCCCTGCCTGGTATAAGCAGCAGACCGGCAAGAATATCCGCATCATCTACCAGACTTTCGACATCAATGAGGTGATGCTAACCAAGATAGAACGTGGACATGAGGACTACGATGTGGTCTGCCCGTCGGAATACATCATCGAGCGTATGCTCCGCAAGGACCTGCTCCTGCCCATCGACACCTGTTTTGGCAAGACCCCCAACTATCTGAAAAATGTTTCTCCATACATCGTGGAGCAGATAGATGCTACAAGCAATAGTCAGCGTATCGCCCACCACTATGCCGTACCTTATATGTGGGGAACCTGTGGTATATTATATAATAAGGTACATGTACCTCTGAAAGATGCACAGACATGGGGCACGCTATGGAACCGGAAATACCGTGGAAGACTGCTGATGAAAGACTCCTACCGCGACTCATACGGTACGGCACTCATCTGGGCACACCGCAAGGACCTGAAAGCCGGGAAAGTTACGGTCCCAGAACTGATGAATGACTATTCACCCAACGCCGTGGCTACGGTAGAGAAAAATCTCAAAGCACTCAAACCGAACATCGAAGGATGGGAAGCTGACTTCGGAAAGGAGACCATGACCAAGGGAAAGGCTTACCTCAACATGACCTGGAGCGGCGATGCTGTATGGGCTATTGAGGAGGCGAAGAATGTGGGCGTGGAATTAGGATATGAAGTGCCAAAGGAAGGAAGCAACGTATGGTTTGACGGTTGGGTAATCCCTAAATACGCCAAAAATCCAAAGGCTGCCGCCTACTTCATCAACTATCTCTGTCAGCAGGACGTGGCACTTGCCAACATGGAAACCACGGGTTATGTGAGCAGTGTGGCAGGCAAGAAGATACTGGATGCCATGAGCGATCAGGAGACCTATCCGGAGCAGGTGAACTTAGCTTACTTCTTCGGGGAGGCTGGCAGGAAAGCCCATCTCAACCCTATCATGTACCCAGACAGCAGTGTGGTGGCAAGATGTGCCATGATTCATGATGCAGGCGACCATACTCCTGAAGTGCTCGATATGTGGTCGAAGGTTAAGGGCGACAACCTCGGTGGCGGAATCGTCATCTTCTTATTGGCTATCGTGGCTGCCATCACCATCTTTGTGGCGATTAAGAAAATTGAGCATTATAAACATCGCCGACTGTCGAGAAAACATCACAGGAGACACGTGATAAAGGTAAAAAAGTAAAAAGGGAAAAGGGTAAAAAGGTAAAAAGGGAAAAGGGCTTTGAGAAAGGGAAAAGGAGGGAAAAGGAAGGAGAAAAGGTGTATTTTATAGGGGAAAATGAAGTTTTTTGAAGAAAAAGAGAAAAAAGTTGCAGAAAAATTTGGTGGAATGAAATAAAAACACTACCTTTGCACTCGCTTTTGAAAACATAGAGCAAGGGTGGTTACCAGAGTGGCCAAATGGGGCAGACTGTAAATCTGCTGGCTATGCCTTCGGTGGTTCGAATCCATCACCACCCACTTTTCCCAAAACAACTCAAAAAATAAAGAATCCGATTCCTTTCATTAGGTTTCGGATTCTTCGTTTTTATATACCCACCTGCCCACTCTTTTATTTTTGGCTGGACAAGGAAAAATTTCTCCCTCCCCAAGCAAAAATTATTTCCAGAGCAGGGAACTCTTCAGGCTTGCGTCTGTGTTTTAGGCCAATTCACTAAGAAGAGTTTACTCTTGGCACGGGTAAAGGCGGTATAAAGCCAATGGATATAATCAGGTGTCAACATATCATCCGTCATATATCCCTGATCTACATAGACATGTTCCCACTGTCCACCCTGTGCCTTGTGGCAAGTGATGGCATAGGCATACTTCACCTGCACGGCATTGAAGTACTGGTCTTCCCGGATGGCCTTCATGCGGTCTGCCTTCAGCGGAATATCCTGATAATCTTCCTCTACCCCACGGAAAAGCTGTTCCTGTTGCTCACGGGTAAGGGCTGAAGCCTCACTCTGCAAGGTATCCAGCAGAGCCGTTACGCTGATTTCATAATTATCATAGTCGGGAAACTGGAGCAAAAGTGTGGCAAAATGAAAACCATAAAGATCCAGGTGGCGACGCACCCTCAATACTTTCGCCCGGTCACCATTCGCTAAGAAAGAAGGAATCGACTGCAGTTCCTTTCTCACTTCAGTCGTATCGCCCGAAGCCTTCATCTGCTTCCGCTCATTCTCTGTCCAATAATAATTGTTCTTCACAATCATGAGCATATCACCACCGGAGAGTTCTTCCTCCCGGTCGAGTACCATATTGCGGATACCATTATTATAGATATTCGCCCTCTTGTTGCTGCGCGTAATCACCATCGTCTCATCCTGTCCTACCTGGTAATAACTGTTGGCAAGACTCTCCACGAGTTCATTGCCCGGCATCATCACAATGTCGGCAAAGCCCTGGAAGCGGATGAGAGGCAACTGGGTGATATCATCATGGGTAATCATCTGGCGAATGACCGTAGCATTATACAAGATACCGGACTCCTGACTCTGGCGGAGCACCTCATTGAGGTCGCACTCGTACACTTTCAGTCCATAGCCCTCCAGCATCATCGCCTGAAGAGCAGGAGATTCCTCCTCCCCCACCGGCGGCAACTGAGCCTTGTCGCCAATGACCATCAGACGGTCGTTGCGTCCCTGATAAACAAAATGCACCAGGTCGTCCAGCAAAAAGCCACTTCCGAAATTACCATCGCCCAATCCGAGATTAGAAACCATGGAAGCCTCATCCACCATAAACAAGGTGTCGGTATAGAGATTATCATTCAGATTGAATTTCCCATCCACACCGGCAAAAGATTTCTCACGGTAGATACGGCGGTGGATGGTATAGGCAGGGCAACCGCTGTTGAGCGAAAAAACCTTAGCCGCCCTACCCGTAGGAGCTAAAAGCATGACCTTCTGACGGATAGCCTGCAAGGTACGTACGATGGCACCCGAGAGGGAAGTCTTACCCGTACCCGCAGAACCCCGCAGAATCATCGCACAATGAGGGGTCGTATCTGTGAGGAATTGAGCAAAAACCTCCAGGGCATGCGCCTGTTCAGAAGTAGGCTGAAACCCAAATTGTTGTAATATCTGATATTTTAACTCTTCTTTGACCATATTTCAAAAACATTTTGTATCTTTGCACTTGCAAAAGTAACAATACTTTTTGAAATGAAACGAAAAATAAACATAAATTATATATTGGGGGCATGCGTCATCGTGCTTTTAGTACTCTGCACGCTGAGTATCTCTCAGCCGCTCCGTTTCCAGTCTGCCAAGCAAGAACGGGAAAAGGCGGTGAAGGAAACACTTATGAAAATACGTACGGCAGAAGAGAGATATAAGGCACGGCACGGAGGCTACTCGGGGGATTTCCAGACACTCATCAAGGGAAAATATCTGCAGGAATCCCTACAGTATATCCCCTATTCTGACGGAAAGAAGTTTACGCTCTCTGCCACAACCATCGTCAGCAAGAGCGGCAAGCAGATTCCGCTGATGGAATGCGGTGCCTCTTATGAAGACTTCCTCAACGGACTGGACGAGAATGCCGTACAGGAACTCATAGACAATGCAATGATTTCAGGAGCATATCCTGGACTAAAGATAGGTGACATTACAACAGACAACAACAATGCAGGTAACTGGTAACAACAAGAATTGGCAACAAGCCCGACTCACTATCCGCGTGAGCAACAATACACTCAGCTTTTCCGTCGTGGACAGAGAAGCCGAGCATCAAGTGATATACGAACCTTACACGGTGAAAAGTGGAGTCTCCATGGCGGCAAACCTGCGCCAGGCTTTCAAGGAGAGCGACTTGCTGCAACGAGGATACTCGAAGGTAAGAGTGTATATAGATACCCCTGTACTCATCGTACCGGTAGAAGATTTTAAGGAGGAAAACCTCACCATCCTCTACCAGCATGCTTTCACGAAGCACGACAGTGATGCCCTTCACTACCGGGTGCAACCATCACTGAATGTTGTGGCCATCTTCCCTATCAACAAGGATTTGAAGTTGGTGGTAGAAGACAATTTCAGCAACGTGCGCTTCACCCCTATCCTGCAACCCGTATGGAACTACCTTCACCAGCGCAGTTTCGCAGGAATCAGACGCAAGTTGTTTGCCTATTTCCATGACAAAAAAGTGGATATCTTCAGTTTTGAAAAGAACCGTTTCAAGTTCTTCAATTCATTCGAAGCACCCCACCCAAAGGATGCCATCTACTTCATGATGTATATATGGAAGCAGTTGGGAATGGACCAGCAGCAGGACGAGCTGCATCTCGTAGGTGATATTCCAGACAAAGAATGGCTTCTCTACAACACCAAACTCTATATCAGGAAAGTGAATGTACTGAATCCTTGTGCAGAGTTCAACCGTGCCCCCATCACAGAGATAAAAGGCATGCCATTCGACCTGTTGACTCTATACTTGAGCAAATAAAGAAAAATCAGAAATATCCGATTTTCAATCAAAAAAATCAGGATTTAAATCAGAAAGGATCAGGATTTATAAACAACAATCAGATTGATAAACAGAAAGAATTATGAGAATTATTACAGGACAATATAAGGGACGCCATTTTGACATTCCCCGTACATTCAAGGCGCGCCCTACCACAGACTTCGCCAAGGAGAACATCTTCAATGTGCTCCAGGGTTACATTGACTTTGAAGATGCCACTGCCCTCGACCTTTTCGCAGGAACAGGAAGCATCTCCTTGGAACTCGTATCGCGCGGTTGCAAGCAAGTGGTAAGCGTAGAAGCCGACCGTGATCATGCCAATTTCATCCGCCAATGTTTCAAGAAACTCAATGAAGACAGAGACATCCTGGTACGTGGCGATGTGTTCCGCTTCCTGAAATCCTGCCACCAGAAGTTCGACTTCATCTTTGCCGATCCTCCTTATGCTTTGGAAGACCTGGCAAAGATTCCAGACTTAGTATTAAACGGCGAGCTGCTCAACGAGGACGGCATCTTCGTTTTCGAGCATGGCAAGAACCATGACTTTTCCGCCCATCCGAGATTTTTAGAGCACAGAAGTTACGGCAGCGTCAACTTCTCCCTCTTCAGATAGTCACCCCTTTTCTGGTAACCTGCCCTTTGCCTGATAACTACGCTGATGGTTATCAGACAAAGAACATGATGAGAATCTGAGCGATAATCACTCTGACAAACATGCCCAGGGGATAAACCGTAGCGTAAGTGATGCTTGGTGTATCCCCTTCCAAGGTATCATTGGCATAGTTCAGCGCCATCGGATTGGCCATACTTCCACAGAGAATGCCGCAGATGCTTCCGAAATCATACTTCTTGGTTTTCAGAATAATGAAACCCACGATGACTACAGGAACCAGTGTGATGAGGAAGCCGATGCCTACCCACATCAGACCTTCGGGACGGACAACTGTCTCGAAGAACTGACCGCCAGCCTCCAAACCCAAGCACGCCAGATACAAGGCAAGACCCAATTCGCGCAACATCAAACCTGCACTGCGAGTCATATAGGAAATGAAATGCACACGAGGTCCCAAAGCACCAATCAGAATACCCATCACGATAGGTCCACCGGCAATACCGAGACGTACCGGAGCAGACATGCCAGGGATGTTAAACGGAATCGTGCCAACGGCAAGACCTAAGATGATTCCGAGGAAGATAGCACCCAAGTTAGGTTCGTTGAGTGTCTTGACAGCATTACCCAAGAACTGTTCCACATGGTCGATACTGGTAGGATCGCCCACTACCGTAAGACGATCGCCATACTGAAGTCGCAAATCATCGGTAGCCAACAGTCGGATATCACCACGGAGCACACGGCTCACATTCACACCATAGCTGTTGCGCATCTGAAGATGTCCGAGTCGCTTACCATTGAGTCCCGGACGGGTAACCACGATGATGCGGCTTTCCACCTTAGCATCAATGGCATTCCAGTCCACCTTATCATTATTCCACTCCTTATCCACTTTCTTACCGAAGAGAATCTGCATGGCAGACACCTCGTCCTTATTCGTCACCACCAACACATTATCGCCTGTATGAAGCACGGTATCAGCTTGTGGCACAATCACCTGTTCACCACGCCAGACACGAGAGATGATAAACTTACGGTGAGTGAGCATGGAGATTTCAGCAATCGTATTACCATTGAGTGCCGGATTCACAATCAGATACTGTCCGATGGAAGTATGGTCGTCATCATCATTGCTTCTGATTTGCAGATCCTCAGGCTTCACAAAGAGTTTGCGCAGCAGCATCATCGCTAAAATGACGCCCACAACGCCCAAGGGATAAGTGACCGCACAGCCCAAGGCAGCACCACCACTCGGCATGCCCAACTGTTGCAAAGCCTGCTGGGCAGCACCGAGCGCAGGTGTATTGGTAGTAGCACCACAGAGGATACCCACCATATCCGGCAAACTCACAGGAAGCACCCAGCACAGGAGCAGTGAGAAGAGCGTGCCCACCAAGATGACCGCCAAGCTCCAGAGGTTGAGCGAAATACCCTCATGGCGCATGGAACCAAAGAAGTTAGGACCCACGTAGAGTCCGAGCACATAGACAAACATGGTGAGACCAAAGCTTTCAGCAAACTCCAGCATATTGTGATCGACAGTCAGACCGAGATGTCCGGCTACGATTCCCACGAAAAAGACGAAAGCGATTCCCAATGATATGCCTTTGATATGGAGCTTACCAAGCGCAAGACCCAAAGTACAAATCAAGGAAAGAATGACGATGCCCTGCACCGCCGAATGTACGTTGATTAATCCATCAAACCACATGATCTAAATCTATCAATAGTTGTTTTTATTGAGTTTTTATTCAATTTCGAGTGCAAAGGTAATCAGAATCAGGGACAAAACAAAATAAAATCGATTTTATTTCTCAGAAACAGTAAGAAAACTTTTTCTTTTTCCCGGTTTTTTAGTAACTTTGCAACCGTTTTGCAAAAAGAACAAAGAAGTGAGCCTCCTGTGAAGGCTCAGCTCATCAGAAATAAAAACGATTATAATGAAAGATATCTGTTGTATCGGTCACATCACAAAAGACAAGATTGTGACTCCAAACCGTACCGTCTATATGGCTGGCGGCACCTCATTCTATTTCTCGTATGCCATCAACCAGCTTCCCAAGGATGTAACTTTTTCACTGGTTACAGCCATGGATCCTACAGAAAAGGAACCAGTAGAGAAGATGCTCAAGGCTGGCATCGACGTATCGATGAATGCCTCCCGCAACACAGTGTTCTTCGAGAATATCTATGGAGAAAACCAGAATGAGCGCAAACAGCGCGTATTGGCAAAGGCCGATCCGTTTACCATCCAGCAGTTGGAGCATGTAGATGCCAAGGTTTTCCATTTAGGTAGTCTGTTGGCTGATGATTTTCCAACGGAGGTGGTGGAATATCTGTCTAGCAAGGGAAGGGTTTCCATCGACGTTCAGGGTTATCTGCGCGAGGTGAGAGACGAGAAGGTGTATCCTATCGACTGGAAAGAGAAGTTGAAGGTACTGAAGCATACCTACTACCTGAAGGTGAACGAGACAGAAATGGAAACCATCACGGGTCTGAAAGATGCCCATGAGGCAGCGAAACTGATTCATGCCTGGGGAGTCACCGAGGTGATTATCACCCTTGGCAGCGAAGGTTCCCTCGTCTATGTAGATGATAAGTTCTATGAGATTCCAGCCTACCCTCCTCATGAGGTGGTAGATGCCACAGGATGCGGAGATACTTATTCGGCTGGTTATCTGTATAAGAGACTGCAAGGTGCAACTCCTACGGAAGCTGGTAAATTTGCAGCTGCCATGTGCACCATCAAACTGGAGCACAACGGTCCGTTTAACCGGTCTATTGAAGATGTGGAAAAAATCATAAAGAAATAAAGGTAAGTTCAGAAAAAGGCCCCACAGAGTTTTATATGGACCTGCTGTGAAATCTGTGGGACCTTTTTAATGAGGGACCTGTCAGAGAAAACAGGAATTACTTAATTATTCTTTTTTGAATCCCTCTATGGCTCCCTGCACCTTTTTCTTGGTACGCTTGAAAACCTTAGAGACTTTTGTGCCTATCGTATTGGCCACATCAGTAACCTGATCAGTAGTCTTGTCAGTAAAGTTGCGCACCTGCAGTTTCTGGTAAGCCACCTTGGCTTTGCTCACGCGGCGCACATCCTCATCGCTGATAGAATCTTTCACAATACTGTATTCCTCCAAATAAGCCTGATAAGTAGAGTCTATCTTTTCTTTCTGGGCATCAGACAATTCCCTGTTGGCAGAAGCACTCTTGACAAAAGTTTCAAACCTCTTGGCGAAAGTGCCGGCATGAGACAATGCAACCTGCTGCTCTTTCTCTACCGACTTCATTGCATTCTCCATCTTCTTTTGCTCCACCCCATTATCTGACTTCTTCTGCTCCACTCCATTCACGGTCTTCTGTCCGATTTCATTCTGCGCAAAACCCGAAAGAGAAACGGCGAGCAAAAATCCTAAACTTAAAATTGTTTTTTTCATCTTTTTACTTCTCCTTTAAATATAAATACGTCACTCACTTCGGCTGCAAATATAGCATTAAATTATCAAACTCGCAAATAAAGTAACAATTATTCATATTTTTCAACGAAAACATCAAACTATAAGGTAGGAAAGTCGCCATCCTTACAATTTACAAGCAACAAATACCTAATATATATAATTTTATTACTTTTTGCACATTCAGATAGTTAAAAATCTGTTATTTTGTTCATTATCTCAAAGAAAAGCTATAATTTTGCAACCGAAATAGAAATAAAACCAAAACAATATTGCAATGTCATGCTAAAAACAATTGCAAAGAAATAGATTCGAAAGAGAATTCGGATAGATTCAGAATAGAATTGAGAATATAATAATAACAATAAACAACAATAAAAGAAATGAAAAAAATCAGAGCAGCCGTTGTAGGATACGGCAACATTGGTAAGTTTTCTGTAGAGGCTCTTGAAGCAGCTCCAGACTTCGAGATTGCAGGTGTAGTACGTCGTCAGGGCGATAAGGACAAACCTGCTGAATTGGCTCAGTATGAAGTAGTAGATGACATCACAAAGTTGAAAGATGTAGATGTTGCCATCTTAGCTGCTCCTACCCGTTCATGCCCAGAGTATGCAGAGAAGATTGTGGCTCTTGGCATCAACACCGTCGATAGCTTCGACATCCACACCAGCATCCTCGACTACCGTACCAAGCAGATGGAGAACTGCAAGAAGGCTGGCAAGGTAAGTGTTATCTCTGCTGGTTGGGATCCAGGTTCAGACTCTATCGTACGTGTACTCATGGAGAGTCTTGCGCCAAAGGGTCTGACTTATACCAACTTCGGTCCTGGTATGAGCATGGGTCACTCTGTTTGCGTGAAAAGCAAGAAGGGTGTTAAGAATGCGCTCTCTGTTACCATCCCATTGGGTGAAAGCATCCACCGCCGTATGGTTTATGTAGAATTGGAAGAAGGTGCTACTCTTGAGGCTGTTACTGCAGAAATCAAAGCAGACCCTTATTTCGCTAACGATGAGACTCACGTATTCGCAGTAGCTTCTGTTGACGATGTGAAGGATATGGGTCATGGTGTGAACCTGATTCGCAAGGGTGTTTCTGGTAAGACACAGAACCAGCGCTTCGAGTTCAACATGAGCATCAACAACCCTGCTCTTACTGCACAGGTATTGGTGAACGTAGCTCGTGCTTCTATGCGCCTGCAACCAGGTTGCTACACAATGCCAGAGATTCCTGTGATCGATATGCTTCCTGCTTCTCGCGAGGAAATCATCGCTCACTTGGTATAAGAGGCTGTTCTATACAAAGCATCTCAAGTAGAGCATTTTAAGTTTATTGAAAAAAGGAAATAGGTATCCTCTGTCAAAGGGAGGGGATAAAAACAAAAAAACGAGGGCGCTGTCACAGCGTTCTCGTTTTTTTCCTTTGTACAAAATTCTACCTAAACAAAAATAAACCTAAAACCTATTAACCTAAAATATATTGTTGTTTTCACGCTGCAAAGATAGTAACTTTATCAAAAAGGCATTAGCACTTATCGTTCATAAAATGGTAAAATCATTCAATTTGCTGCAAATGAACGATTTTTAGCACCTTTTTACCGATTTGTTACATTTATCTGTCGCCTTTTTCTGACTTTTTCCCACGAATTCCAGCATTTTCAGGAGACAAAACATAAAGTCCCACAGATTTCAGAACAAAAAAAAAGGTGTGACTGATGCCACACCCTCTATATCATTACAAAATCAGAGGATTACTTTACGATACCCTTCTCAAGATATTCCACAAGGTTGCAACGAACCTTCTGACCTGCATCCTCGGCAGCAACCTTGGCCATATCGCTCTCTACCATGATCTTCACCAATTCCTCGAAAGAGGTGGTGTTAGGATTCCAGTTGAGCTTTGCCTTTGCCTTGGTTGGATCACCCCAGAGATTGACTACATCTGTTGGACGGTAGAAATCAGGTGAAACCTCTACGAGGGTCTTGCCAATCAGGTTCTCAGGACCTTCTACGCAGATACCCTTCTCGTTCTCATCCTTGCCTTCCCACTTCAGTTCGATACCTACATGATGGAAAGCCAACTGGGCGAACTCTCTTACAGAGTGCTGCTTACCGGTAGCGATGACAAAGTCCTCTGGCTTTTCTGCCTGGAGAATAAGCCACATACACTCTACATAGTCCTTTGCATAACCCCAGTCACGCAAAGAATCCAGGTTGCCGAGATAGAGTTTCTCCTGCTTACCCTGTTTGATGCGGGCTGCAGCAAGAGTAATCTTGCGGGTAACGAAAGTCTCGCCACGGCGCTCACTCTCATGATTGAAGAGGATACCAGAGCAGCAGAACATATTGTAAGCCTCACGATACTCCTTGACAATCCAGAAACCGTACTGCTTGGCTACGGCGTATGGAGAATATGGATGGAATGGTGTATTCTCGTTCTGAGGAACCTCCTCTACCTTGCCATAAAGCTCGGATGTGGAAGCCTGATACATACGGCAGGTCTTCTCCAGACCGCACTGGCGGATAGCCTCCAAGATACGGAGCACACCTGTAGCATCTACATCGGCTGTAAACTCAGGAGAGTCAAAACTTACCTGAACATGGCTCTGAGCGGCGAGGTTATAAACTTCGGTTGGTTTTACCTTGTTCATCACCTGAATGATGCTCATAGAGTCGCCCAAGTCGGCATAATGAAGGTGGAAATTAGGTTTACCTTCCAGATGAGCGATACGCTCGCGATAGTCAGTAGAAGAACGGCGAATGGTGCCATGCACATCGTAACCTTTCTCTAACAGTAACTCTGCCAAATAAGAGCCGTCCTGGCCCGTAATACCCGTAATGAGGGCTACTTTTCTATTATCCATGATTTCTATATTAATTATTATTCATTTATACTATTACCTCTCAGGCTCATCCTGTATTTCAGCGGCGACATCTTGAAATGTTCCCTTACATACTTACCGAAGAACGAGGTATTGGAAAAGCCTAAGATACCTGATATTTCCTTGATAGACTTATTCGTGGAACGCAGGTAGTAAGTGATATCCGAAAGCGTGTATTCCGTAATCCATTCAATAGCCGTTTTGTTGCTATGGCGCTTGCAGACAATGGAAAGGTATTTCGAGGTAATGCACAACTGCTGGGCGAAGAACTCCACAGGTTTGTGTTTCACCTCATTCTGTTGCAGCATCACCAGGAATCTGTCGAATATATCATAAGTCGAAGAATTGTTTTTAGCTACATCAGCCACCTCGGTCGTGAAAGCATTACAAAGGGCGAGAAGTGCCGTTTTCAATAAAGTTTCCACAATTTCGCGGCGATAAGGATTCCAGGAAGAATGTTCCATGCGCTCTTCATCCAAACAGAGACGCACCAGTTCGGTAAACTTGGCATAGAACAGCATTTCCTCGCTCGTCATCCTGATGACAGAAACCTTGTCCACATACATGGCGCGATTCCACACATTAATATGTGATCGCAGGATATTCTGCATACCATGGTTGGTGACACAGAGCGCCACACAGGTGAAATCAGATGAAAACTCAATGATATCCACAACAGAATTAGGCGGACAAACGAAGATATCGTTTTTGCCCACTTCCACCGTTTTACCATTTACTTCCAGCTTCAGATTTCCTTTCTGGCAAGAAGCAATCATATTCATCTGGAGTCTCACAGGATCCGGATTGGCAAGTACCTTGATATTATCAATGATGAGAATATCCTCATCCAGATAGCTTGCACTAATCTCTGCACTCTGAGCAAACTCCCCCTGCTCAATACGTTGCTTTATGTCCTTCTGTTCTTGCTTTGCCATGAATATGTTCCTTTATTCTTCGTTCTTCATTTCTCACTTCTCTTTTCTCATTTCATCAAAACGCCTCACGATACTTGTTCTCGTCCTTGTCTTCGAGCATGGACAAATAACTCTGGTATCGGCTGGCGGCAATGAAGTGATCTTCCACCGCCTTGATGACAGCACAACCCGGTTCGTGGGTATGCGTACAGTTGGAAAAACGACAGTCCTTGGAGAAATGGAAGATTTCCTTGAAATAACTGGTCAGTTCTTCTTTCTCGATATCAAACGTACCGAAGCCCTTGATGCCCGGAGTATCTATCAGATAACCACCCTCAGGCAGTTCAATCATCTCACTGAATGTGGTGGTGTGCATACCCGTATTGTGCGCATCGCTGATTTCTGCAGTACGCTGGGAAGCATGAGGAATCAGGCGGTTGATGAGCGTTGACTTCCCCACACCACTATTGCCGCTCAGGAGAGTAATTTTGTCTTTCAGGATAGGAAACAACTGTTCCACGCCCTCTCCCGTTTCAGCAGAGATCTCAACGCACTTGTAGCCCACGGTCTCATAGAGCGTACACATCATCTTCTCATAATGCAATTCCTCTTCAGAGAGGAGGTCGTGCTTATTAAACACGAGGATGACCGGCACGCTATAAGCCTCGGCACTGGCCAAGAATCTATCAATAAAAGTGGTGGAAGTCTGCGGATAGTTGACAGTGACCACCAACAAAGCCTGATCGACGTTGGCGGCGAGGATATGACTCTGTTTACTGAGATTAGGCGACTTTCGGATAATATAATTACGCCTATCCTCAATAGCAGAAATAAAAGCCGTACCTTCCTGATTGGTGATAATTTCCACATAATCACCCACAGCCACAGGATTGGTACTGCGGATGCCCTTCAATCTGAAATTACCCTTGATTTTACTTTCAATAAGCTGGCCATCGTCAGTTTTGACGGTGTACCAGCTTCCTGTATTTTTGATGACTAGTCCTTTCATCTACTCACTGCAATAATGATTGTCAAAGAGTCAGTAAGACTATACGGTCATGATTTCTTTTTCCTTCTCAGCCATCAGCGCCTCAAGCTGCTTGATGTATTTATCGTGCAATTTCTGCAACTCGTTCTCAGCGTCCTTTTCCAAATCCTCAGAAAGGCCGTCCTTGATAGCCTTCTTCAGTTTGTCCTTGATTTCGCCACGCACATTGCGCACCTCTACCTTTGCCTTCTCAGCAATCTTGCCACACTGCTTCACGAGTTCCTTACGGCGCTCACCAGTTGGCTGAGGAATACCCAGGCGTACGATTTCACCATTGTTTTCAGGAGTGATACCCACGCCACTGTCCATAATCGCCTTTTCGATATCTTTGATGGCCTTCTTGTCCCAAGGGCGGATAGCGATGGTACGGGCATCAGGAGTGGTAATATTAGCCACCTGATTGAGTGGTACCATACTGCCATAGCTGTTGACTCTTACACCATCAAGGATAGCCACATTGGCACGTCCTGCACGAATATGAGAGAGCTCCTCTGCGAGATACATCGCTGCCATCTCCATACGCTCACCTGCTGAACTCAAAGTTTCTTTTACGTCTATCATAATTCTATATTTTATTACTTGTATTGTTAGTTTCTATTTCTTTTCCGCCACAAAAATAGGCATTTCTTATCAATTAGCCAAATTATCTGCTAATTATTTTGCGCATTCCAGGCGTTTCAGTTCCTCATCCACATAGTTGGTGAGTTCCACAAACTGCTGGATGGTGAGCTGTTCAGGGCGCTTGGTCATGATGTCTGTGGTATAGAAGTCCTCACGTGGAGTCATTCCCGGGAACATCTGTTTCAGACTGACGCGGAGCATTTTCCTGCGCTGGTTGAACACGGTCTTGACGAGGCGCTTGAAGAGTTTCTCATCACACCCCAATTCCTTCACATCATTGCGGGTCATTCTGATAACAGCACTCTTCACCTTTGGAGGCGGATTGAACACCCCCTCATCCACCGTGAAGAGATACTCCACATCATACCAAGCCTGAATCAGCACACTTAGAATGCCATACGCCTTGTTCCCCGGTTCTGAGGCAATGCGCAATGCCACCTCTCGCTGAATCATACCCGTACAGCACGGAACGAGTTCCTTGTAGTCGAGCATCTTGAAGAAAATCTGGGAGGAAATATCATACGGATAGTTGCCGGTAAGCACAAACTGCTCTCCGTCAAAAATCTGGTTGAGATCCATACGCAGGAAATCCTCACCGATGATACGATCCTGGAGCTGAGGGAAATTCTCATGCAGATAAGCCACCGATTCTGAGTCGATCTCCACAGCCTTGACCAGACGGGGTTTCTCCACAAGATACTGGGTAAGAACGCCCATGCCAGGACCTATTTCCAGCACAGGAATATCAGGACAAGCATCCACCGTATCGGCAATACGCTTAGCTATATTCAGGTCGGTCAAGAAATGCTGACCGAGATTTTTCTTTGGTTTAACCGCTTTCATGCTAATTTATAAGTTGTTTTCAAGAAGTGATGCGTCTCATTCCTTTTTCGACCATGCAATGCGACAAATCACCCAATAATTCTGCAAATTTACTATTTTTTTTTGATATTCATGCAGTTAACTCTGTTAAATTATCAACTTTTCACAAAATCAGCATCAGAACAGACGGCACAGGAAGCCAAGATTCATGCAGTAGGAAAGTGCTCCTGATGTTTATTTATGCTAAAAATAATCACTTACATGCTAAAAAGTAATGTTTTTCATTCGCTATTGCAGATAAAAATCGTACCTTTGCACCAACTATGAATATCAAGAAGACGATAAACAATATATTGAAGGTGGGTTGGTCACTCCTCTTGGGAGGTGCTATCCTCTACTGGATGTACCGTGGATTCGATTTCCAGCAGGTGAAAGACATCCTGCTGCACAAGATGAACTGGACCTGGATGCTCCTTTCATTCCCGTTCGGTATCTTGGCTCAGACCTTCCGTGGTTGGAGATGGAAACAGACACTCGACCCCATTGGAGAGCACCCTCGAAATAGTGTCAGCGTCAACTCCATTTTCATGAGTTATGCCCTAAGTCTGCTGGTGCCTCGCATTGGAGAGTTTGCCCGCTGCGGTATACTGAAACGCTGGGAGGGAATCTCATTCCCCAAGTCCTTGGGCACCGTGGTGACTGAGCGCATCATCGACTCACTGTTGGTTTTGCTCATTGCCGGCTGCGTTTTCCTACTGCAGATACCGGTGTTCCTCAATTTCTTCGACAAGACAGGCACCAGTATGGAAAGTATTCTGCACCAGTTTACTGCCACGGGATACATCGTTACTACCATTTGCGGCATAGCCATCCTCATCCTGTTACATTTCCTGCTCAAGAAACTTTCTATATATAATAAGGTGAAAGCCACCCTTCAGGGACTCTGGCAGGGAGTTGCATCGCTCAAGGACGTCAGGAACGTACCGCTTTTCATCGGTTTCACCTTGGGCATCTGGCTCTGCTATTTCCTGCACTATTTCCTCACCTTCCAATGCTTTGAGGCAACCAGTCATCTCAGCGTGATGTGCGGACTGGTAACTTTCATCATCGGCAGTATCGCCGTAGTAGTGCCTACTCCGAACGGAGCAGGACCTTGGCATTTTGCCGTGAAGACGATGCTCATTCTTTATGGCATTTCATCAAACGATGCCCTGTTCTTCGTGCTGATCGTCCACTCCATCCAGACCCTGCTCGTCATCCTGCTGGGCATCTATGCATGGATTTCGCTCTCGTTCACGGATAAGAAAATGAGAAAGATATAAAAACCATTTCTCATTTCTAATTTCTAATTAAAAAACATTTCTAATTAAATAAAGTATTATGGCTGAAATTAAGAATCTGAACCCAGTAGAAATCTGGCGTAACTTCGACAAATTGACACAAGTTCCACGTCCATCAGGACATTTGGAGAAAATTCAGGCTTACTTGCTCAACTGGGCAAAGGAAGCTGGTGTAGAGGCTTTTCAGGATCCTGCAGGCAACATCGTGATGCGCAAACCTGCTACTCCTGGTATGGAGAACCGTAAGGGAGTGATTCTGCAGGCTCACATGGATATGGTGCCTCAGAAAGCGAAAGATAGCAAGCACAATTTTGAAACCGATCCTATCGAGACGATCATCGATGGCGACTGGGTTCATGCCAACCGTACTACCCTCGGTAGCGACGACGGTCTGGGCGTGGCTACTATCATGGCTGTCATGGAGGCTAAAGACTTGCAGCACGGTCCGGTAGAGGGTCTCATCACACGCGATGAAGAGACTGGTATGTTTGGCGCCAACGAACTCCCTGAAGGTGAACTGAACGGCGACATCCTGCTCAATCTCGATACGGAGGTTTGGGGTGAATTCGTCATCGGTAGTGCAGGTGGTATTGATATTACTGCAACCCTCGACTACAAGGAAGTAGAAACCGACCAGGAAGATGCTGCTGTCAAGGTAACCTTGAAGGGTTTGAAGGGCGGTCACTCTGGTATCGAAATCTGCGAAGGTCGTGCCAACGCCAACAAATGCATGGTTCGTTTCGTACGTGAAGCCATTGCCGAACTCGACGCTCGTCTTGCTTCCTGGAACGGAGGTAATATGCGCAATGCCATCCCATTCGAGGCAGAGGTTGTACTCACCTTGCCAAAGGAGAACGTAGAGGCACTCCAGGACTTGGTAGCAGACTGGAAGGAAGAGCTCCAGGATGAATTCAAGGGTATCGAGAACATCGAGAAGATAGAATTCTTCACAGAGAACGTAGAGACTCCTAAGATGGAAGTACCACAGGAGATACAGGACAATCTCGTAGATGCCATCTATGCTTGCCACGACGGTGTATTGCGCATGGCTCCATCTATGCCAGAAATCGTAGAAACCTCATCCAACCTTGCCATCGTAGAGATTGGCGAAGGAAAGGCAGCCATCAAGATTCTCGCCCGTTCATCACACGAAGGTTACAAGGCTTACATCGCCACCATGTTTGAGAGCTGCTTCTCTATGGCAGGCATGAAGGTGGAATTCAGCGGCAGCTATGGCGGTTGGAATCCAAACCCAGACAGTGATATTCTGAAGCATGTACTCAAGGTATATAAGGAGCAGAACGGCGAAGACGGCAAGGTGCAGGCAGTTCATGCCGGATTGGAGTGCTCTATCATCTTGGGCAAATATCCACACCTCGATGTCGTTTCCTTCGGTCCTACCCTCTGCAGCCCTCACACCCAGTTTGAGCGTTGCCAGATCAGTTGCGTAGCACCATTCTGGAATCTCATGAAGCAGTTGCTTGCCGAGATTCCAACCAAATAAATTACAAAAAGGTTAAAATATAGGGCCGGGAAGAAAATTCCCGGCTTTATTTTTGCCATTTTGGTTTATTTTAATTACCTTTGCAGCCGGAATTTTAAATATTAAACAAATGGACGATTATCACGCGGACAACAACAATGAATTGTAGGCGTGGAGATTCAGCAGAAAGAAACCCATTCACCGCTTTGGGGGCATAGCTAATCTCCATACCCCAAACTTTTATTTTGTGGAGATTAGCAACAATGAGAACATATTGGAATACAGAGAATCATCTGCAGGCTATCAATGAATGGCAGCCTAACTGCTGGATACAAGTAACTTGTCCAACCGACGAAGACCAGCGCTTGCTGGAAGACGAATTCAAAATCCCTGATTATTTCCTCTCGGACATCAGTGATACCGATGAGCGTGCCCGCTACGAATACGACGATGGCTGGATGCTCATCATCCTCCGTATTCCTTATGTCAAGGAAATCAGAAGCCGCACGCCTTATACTACCGTGCCATTGGGTATCATCCACAAGCGGGATGTCACCATCACCGTCTGCTATTACGAAACCAACATGATGATTGATTTCGTGAGTTTCCAGCAGAAGCGAGGTGAAGGCTTCACCGACTATGTGGACATGATTTTCCGTCTCTTCCTTTCCTCTGCCGTATGGTATCTGAAGCGACTCAAGCAGATCAACTCGCTCATCGAGAAAGCCAAGCGCAACCTGGATCATGGCGTCAACAATGAAAGCCTGATCGGTCTGTCACGTCTGCAGGATTCCCTCACCTATTTCATTACCTCCATCCGAGGCAATGAAAACCTGCTGTCTAAACTGAAGTTCAAACTCCAGGTGGATGAGTTGGATGCCGACCTGATTGAGGACGTCAACATTGAGATGACCCAGGCGCGAGAAACCACCAATATCTATTCAGATATTCTGGAATCCACGATGGACACCTATTCCAGCATCATCAACAACAACATGAATACCACGATGCGTACCTTGACATCCATCAGTATCGTCATGATGTTGCCTACCCTGATTTCATCCTTCTTCGGAATGAACCTCATCAACGGTATGGAAAACAGTTCCATCGGCTTTGGCATCGCCATCCTTATCTCTATCGTCGTATCTGGATTGACGTGGGGATTCTTGCGCTATAAGCGCTTGCTCTAAGGAAGGAGCCAAGTGCCGCATAGCGCATGGACAGCGCCAGAAGAACACAAGAAGTCAGAAAATAATGATAAAAAAACATAAAAAAGCGAGGATAAAAGCAAAAATAAAAAATAAAATTAGGATTTTTCGCTTTTTTTACTTAAGTTTGCAAAATTATTGTGTGTGTATGTGGCAGATAGCGGCACCGTTATCTGCCAAGAAATCGAATCATAAACTAAATACAGTGAAATGATGGACTCTCAAGAAAATGCCCTTTTACAGGGAACCATGGAAGAACCTGCCAAGAAGGCGTATGCCACCAAGCAGGAAGTGCTCGAAAGAGTGAAAGAAATCGCTCGCAGTGCCGAAGCTCCTAACAAGGAAGAGCTCGACCATCTGAAGACAACTTTCTACAAGATTCACCTCGCAGAACGAGATGCTCAAACTAAGGAGTATTTAGAAAAAGGTGGTGACCCGGAAAAATTCGTACTTCTACCTGATGACACAGAAGAAGCCTTCAAGGCTGAAATGCAGATCATCAAGGAAAAACGCGCCAAGATCTTCTTGGAGCAAGAAGAGGAAAAGCAGGAAAATTTAGCAAAAAAACTTGAGATTATTGAAAAGATCAAGGCAATGGCTACCTCTCCTGAGGAAGCTAACCAATCATATAATGACTTCAAGACCCTGCAGCAGGAATGGAAAGATATCAAGGCCGTGCCTGCCGACAAGGCGAATGAGCTGTGGCGCAACTACCAGCTCTACGTGGAGCAGTTCTACGACCTCCTGAAACTCAACAGTGAGGCACGCGAATATGACTTCAAGAAAAACCTCGAGGCAAAGACTGCGCTCTGCGAAGCTGCCGAAAAACTCGATGAGGAAGAGGATGTCATCTCTGCCTTCCATCAGTTACAGGACTTGCACCAGCAGTACCGTGAAATCGGTCCTGTTGCCAAGGAATTGCGCGAGCAAATCTGGAGCCGATTCAAGGCTGCCAGCACCGTGATTAACAAGAAGCATCAGCAGTACTTTGAGGATATCCGCGCTAAGGAAGAGAAGAATCTCGAACTGAAGACAGCACTTTGCGAGAAGTTGGAGGCTATCGACCTGAATGCCATCAAGACCGCTGCACAGTGGGAGGCTACTACCAAGGAGGTAATCGCTATGCAACAGGAATGGCGTGAAATCGGTTTTGCTCCTCAGAAAATGAATGTGAAAATCTTTGAGCGCTTCCGCACCATCAATGATGTGTTCTTCAGCAAGAAAGCTGAGTTCTTCAAGGAACTGAAATCGCAATATTCAGACAACTTAGAGAAGAAGCAGGAACTCGTCAAGAAGGCACAGCAACTTGCTGATAGCACAGACTGGAAGAAGACGGGCGACAAAATTATTGCGCTGCAGAAAGAATGGAAGACCGTGGGCGTTGTGCCTCGCAAACAGGGTGAACTGCTCTGGAAGGACTTCCTCGATGCTTGCAACAAATTCTTCGAGGCTCGCAACAAGGCTAATGCAGGCACCAGAAACACGGAGCACAGCAACTTAGCGAAGAAGCGCGAAGTAGTGGCTAAGCTGAAGGACTTGCTCGAAAACCCTGTAGAGAACGTGCAGCAGGCACTGCAGAAGCTGACAGAGGAATATAACTCCATCGGTCATGTGCCTTTCAAGGAAAAGGACAATATCTACAAGGAGTATCACGCAGTGCTCGACAAGATCTATAAGGACTTGCACATCAGCAACGCCAAGCGCCGTCTCGACAATTTCAAGAGCAATCTGAAGAATGTGGCTGAGAAGGGTTCTGATGCCTTGGACAATGAGCGTGGACGACTCTTGCGCCGCTACGACCAGTTGCGCAATGATATCACCACCTATGAGAACAACCTCGGCTTCCTCAATGCAGCCAGCAAGAAGGGCAACAGTCTCGTAGAGGAAATGAACCGCAAGGTGCAGAAGCTCAAGGATGATCTCGAACTGGTAAAACAGAAGATCAAGGCTATTGATGCAGAAAACAAGTAAAATATATAGCCCCACAGATCTCACGGACTTTACATAGGTCTTACATAGACCGATGAAAAATTTAAAGTCCCACAGATTTCACAAATTAACACAGATCTTTTGAAGTAAAATAAATCTGTGGATATCTGTGAAATCTGTGGGACTTTTTTTTTAGACCCTTAAGTCTGTTCTCGCCTTGCACGAACAGGACTTATATCACACTTACATCTTTTCTATGATTTTCATGCCCTCTTCCACCGCTTTCATATTGAGTGGAATCAAACCATGATGACGCTCAGGCAGCGACTTGAAGAGTGCTTTGTTCAGACCGTCAGTGCTCACCACAGGACAAACCTTCAGCAGACCACCCAGTACAATCATATTAAACACCTTAGCGTTTTTCATCTCAGCAGCCTTGTCCATCGCATCGATACGATACACAGTGATGTCCTTACGCTGCGGAGGATTCATGATACCATAACCATCATAAATCAGCACACCGCCCGGCTTAACCTTCGACTCAAACTTATCGAGCGAAGGCTGATTCAGTACGATAGCCACATCATAATGGCTCAAGATAGGCGAAGAGATACGGTCATCGCTCACGATTACCGTCACATTCGCCGTACCGCCACGCTGTTCCGGACCGTATGCAGGCATCCAAGTCACCTCTTTATCCTCCATCAGTCCAGAATAAGCCAGGATTTTTCCCATAGAGAGAACACCCTGACCACCAAACCCAGATATAATAATTTCTGTCTTCATTTCTCGTTTCTCATTTCTCATTTACATTCCCGTCGTATCCTTCAAGTCTCCCTTAGGATACTCCTTGAACATATTCTCTTCCATCCACTTATTAGCTTCCACAGGAGAAAGTTTCCAACCACTGTTGCAGGTAGAAACGATTTCCACCAGACTGGAACCCTTGCCCTGCATACTTGCCTCAAAGGCCTTACGGATAGCTTTCTTAGCCTTCCTGATGCTCGCTACAGTTTCCACACTCTGTCGGGTCACATAGCAAGTACCCGTCAGATGACTGGCAAGTTCGGTGATATTGAGCGGATAACCATGAAGATCTGGCTGACGACCGTAAGGACAGGTAGCCGTCTTCTGACCCAGCAAAGTAGTAGGAGCCATCTGACCGCCCGTCATACCATAAATGGCATTATTGATGAAGATAATGGCAATATGCTCACCGCGGTTTAGGGCATGAATCGTCTCACAAGTACCGATACAAGCCAAGTCACCATCACCCTGATAAGTAAATACCAGACGGTCTGGCCACAAACGCTTGATACCCGTAGCCACTGCAGGCGCACGACCATGAGCCGCTTCCTGCCAGTCAATATCCAAATAACGATAAGCGAACACAGCGCAGCCCACAGGACAAACGCCCACCGTCTTATCCTCCATACCCATCTCCTCAATCACCTCGGCGACAAGCTTATGCACCACACCATGCGAACAGCCCGGGCAATAATGCATCGGAACATCGTTCATCAGTGTCGGTTTCTTATATACCAGATTCTCTGGCGAAATTATATCATTCATAATGTATAATTTATTTCTTATCAATAATTAATCGCTTGAGCGCCTCCACAATTTCCTCTGGTTCAGGCACAATACCACCCAAACGACCGAAATGCGCTACAGGCACCAAACCGTTTACTGCCAGGCGTACATCCTCCACCATCTGTCCGGCATTGATTTCAGCCACAAGGATACCCTTCTTGCTCTCAGCCAAGTGATGGATTTCCTGAGTAGGGAAAGGCCAGAGCGTGATCGGACGGAAGAGTCCCACCTTGATACCCTGCTCACGGGCACTCTCGATACTCTTCTCTGCAATACGGGCAGCACTGCCGAAAGCCACGATCACATAGTCGGCATCCTCACAATACTGCATCTCGTAGCGCACCTCCGTCTCGCAGATTTTCCTGTATTTCTCCTGCATCATCAGATTGCGCTCCTCCATCACTTCCGGTTTCAGTTCCAGGGAAGTCATGATATTCGGCTTTCTGTCTTTCTTACGACCGATGGTAGCCCAAGGACATTCCTCCGCAATCTCCTGCTCCGTGCGACGAGGTTTCATCGGAGGAAGCGCCACCTTCTCCATCATCTGGCCGATGACACCGTCACTCAGGATCATCGCCGGATTACGGTATTTGAAAGCCAAGGTGAAAGCCAAGTCCACGAAGTCAGCCATCTCCTGCACAGAAGCCGGAGCCAATACGATCACATTATAGTCACCATTACCACCACCACGGGTAGCCTGGAAATAATCACCCTGCGAAGGCTGGATAGTGCCCAATCCAGGACCGCCACGCTGCACGTTGACGATGACACCCGGAATCTCGGCACCCGCCATATAGGAAATACCCTCCTGCATCAAGGCCACACCCGGACTGGACGAAGTAGTAAGCACACGCTTACCAGCACCCGCACCGCCATAAACCATATTGATGGCAGCCACCTCACTCTCAGCCTGGAGCACCACCATACCAGAAGTCTCCCAAGGTTTGAGCAAAGCCAAAGTCTCTATAATCTCACTCTGTGGAGTAATCGGATAGCCAAAGAAACCATCCGCACCACATCTGATGCAGGCATGAGCAATCGCCTCATTACCCTTCATCAAAGTTATTTCACGTTTCTGTTGTTCAGCCATTATTCATTCTCCTTCTTACGATACACGGTAATACATCCATCAGGGCATACGATGGCGCACGAAGTGCAGCCCACGCATGCATCCGGCACAGCCGCTTCCACATAGCGATAACCATGCACATTCACTTTTTTCTCGGCTAATGCAATGACATGTTGAGGACAAGCCACTACACAGAGCGCACATCCTTTGCAGCGTCCTGTATCGACTACAATAGCCCCTTTAATCTTACTCATATTCTATTTCTTACTAATTATCTTTACGCTTGGAGTAAACCAAAACTGCCGTTTTCCACATGTCGGTTGTTATGGATTGTAGTAGTCCTTGCAATAGAAGCTCATGATATCATCCAGCATTTCCTTGGCAGCCACGGCAGGGCTATCCGGATCGAGCGCAATAGCCTCCAGATAACAGTCGATGGCACGCTTAAAATCGCCTTGCTTGCGCCAGGCGTTACCTTGCTGAAAATATTCTTCTGCTGTCATTTACTCTGTTCATTTTTAAGTTTTACGCTGCGAAAGTACTAATTTTCAGCTAAGAAAAAGAATAAAAGCGTAAGATTTAAACTATATTAATGTTGATTTTCTTAAAAAATGCGCACACTACTTTTCAGTGTGCAATTTTTCAAGAATAATATCCGATATTTCTACATTTTATTTTGGTAGATTACATACAGTACGATGCCACGCAAAACGAGATAGATGATGAAAGCTAACCACAGGGCATGATTGCCCATCAGCGGATGCAGGATGAAAAACAGAGCGAAGAAGGAAGCGGAAGCGATGGCAGTAGAACAGAGCATCGACTTCGACTGAGTGATGCCCACGAAGATGCCATCGAAGACAAAGGCCGCCATTCCAGCTAAGGGTATCAGAACCGCCCACCAGAAGTAATCACCCGCAGCCGTTATCACCCGCTCATCATCCGTCAGGAGCGCAAGGAAGTTTTCTCCTCCTATCATATATAATAAGGTGAACCCCGCAGCCACCGCTAACCCGAAGCCCATCGTCCTGCGCACCACTTCCCGAAAGGCCACCATGTTCTTAGCCCCGTAATACTTGCCACTCAGGGCTTCAGCAGCATAGGCAAAACCATCCATGAAGTAGGAAAAGATGGTGAAGAGCGTCATCAGCAGGGTGTTCACCGCCAATACCAAGGTACTCTCCCTGGAACCAGCAGCCGTGAAGAAGAGGTTGACAGCCACCAGACACACCGTACGGAGAAAGATGTCCCTGTTGAGCGAGAAAAACCGCTTGAGAGGTTCCGCAGCTAAGAGATGCTGGCGGAAATCATACTTGCCCAACCGGCGATAATGAAGACGGAAAAGCAGACACGCCATGAGAAAGCCCCACCATTGGGCGATGACCGTACCGAGTGCCACGCCCTCCACCGTCATCTTGCCCACGAAGACCAACAGCAGAGAAGCGATGATATTCACCACATTCTGCGTCAGCGAAACCATCATCGGAATACGGGTGTTCTGCATACCGATAAACCATCCCGTGAACCCATACAGACCCAATACGGCAGGAGCACCCCAGATGCAGACATAGCAGTATCTGCGGGCAAGTTCCACCACATCAGCCTCCGGCGACATCGCCCAGAGGCCACCCCCTATGAGCCATTTCTGGAGCACGAAGAAGAGTAGACCAATCCCCACACCGATGCCTAAGGAGCGCACCAAGAGCCTCATCACCTCCGCCAAGTCTCTCCTGCCCAACGCCTGCGAAGTCATCCCGCTCGTCCCCATTCTCAGGAAGCCGAACAGCCAATATACCACGTTGAAGAGCATCGATCCCACGGCAATGGCACCGATATAAGCCGCATCGCCGATATGTCCGACGATAGCGACATCCACCAAACCCAAAAGCGGCACCGTGATATTAGAAATGATCGACGGTACCGCTAATTGTAATATTCGTTTATTCACGCGTTCTATATTTCGCAGCTTGCTCCTCAATATAAGCAGCATCGCTGAAGTAGTCGATACGCATAGCCTTGCGCACCTCATCCATTGTCTGCGCAGCAAATTCACGCGCATCCTCACTACCCTTCTTCAGAATATTGAACACCTCAGGAATATCCTGTTCAAACTCATGACGGCGAGCACGGATAGGGTCGAGCATCTTGTTGAGCACACTGTTCAAGAACTTCTTGCAAGTACCATCACCGATACCACCCTTCACATACTGCTCCTTCAGTTCATCAAGAGATTTGAATTCAGGCCAGAACTCAGCGAAGTCCTCATCAGTAGAGAAAGCCTCCATATAGGTGAACACGGCATTGCCCTCCAAGTGTCCAGGCTCCTCCATGCTCATGCGAGGCTCACCATTCGACATCTTCTTCACCTTCTTCCAAACAGTCTTCTCGTCATCGCTCAGATAGATGCAGTTGCCCAAGCTCTTGCTCATCTTCTCCTTACCGTCGGTACCAGGAAGGCGACGGCAAACCGCATTCTCAGGGAGCAGGATTTCAGGTTCCACCAATACAGGCGCATAGATCTGATTGAATCGGCGCACCAGCTCACGGGTCACCTCCAGCATAGGCTCCTGGTCCTCACCGGCAGGAACGGTAGTAGCCTTGAAGGCAGTAATATCGGCAGCCTGGCTCACAGGATAGCAGAAGAAGCCCAATGGGATATTAGCCTCGAAGTTACGCATCTTGATTTCCGTCTTCACGGTAGGATTTCTCTGCACACGAGATACAGAGATAAGGTTCATCAAGTAGGTAGTCAACTCAGCCAATTCCGGAATCATACTCTGGATATAGAGTGTACATTTCTGCGGATCAAGACCAGCAGAAAGGTAGTCGAGAGCCACCTCAGTGATATTCTGTCTAATCTTCTCAGGGTTATCAGCGTTGTCAGTCAGCGCCTGAACATCAGCCATGAACACAAACATTTTGTCGAAGTCGCCAGCATTCTGCAGCTGCACACGTCGCTGAAGCGAACCGATATAATGACCCAAGTGAAGTTTACCAGTAGGACGGTCTCCCGTCAATATAATCTTTCCCATTTACTTACAATTTATTATTTTTAGCTGCAAAGGTACGGTTATTTAATCAAAAAACAAAATTTTTTCTATCTTTTTTCATTTACCCTATCACCCAATCCTCTATATTCCCTTTGAAGAGTCGAAGTTGATACCAACTTTCGTTATAGATCTGCTGATAATTCCCTTATGATGAGACTGATATTTTTTGCATTTATACTTGGCTAATTCAGATTTTCTTCGTAATTTAGCAGCGCAAAACGTAAGATAAGTAAGAATATGGCAAAAATAGTAAATTTCTATCCAGTAGGAATACAGACATTCTCGAATATACGAGAGGGCAATTATCTCTATGTAGATAAAACAAAATACATCATGGATTTTCGTAAGAAAAAGATGAAGTATGTCTTTCTGAGTCGCCCAAGACGATTCGGAAAGTCGCTTTTTGCCTCTACTCTCCAAGCTTATTTCGAGGGGAAAAAGGAACTTTTTGAAGGATTAGCCATTGCTGATTATGAGAAAGAATGGGTGAAACACCCTGTTTTTCATTTCGACATGAGTGGAGCCAAGCATTTTGATGCTGATGCTTTGAATAATTATCTGAATCTGGAACTTTTGCCATACGAAGAACTTTATGGTAAGGGAGAAGGTGAAAAATATCCTAATGAAAGACTGGAAGGAATCGTAAAGCGAGCTTACAAGCAAACGGGAGAAAAGGCTGTAGTCATCATCGATGAATATGATGCCCCTCTGCTGGATGTAGTTCATGAGAAGGAGAACCTGCAACCGCTCCGTCGTATCATGCAGAATTTCTACAGCCCATTGAAGAAGCTCGATCCATACTTAGAGTTTACCTTTATCACAGGTATCACTAAATTCTCGCAGCTCAGCATCTTCAGCGAACTCAACAACCTCGATAATATCAGTCTGTACGACCAGTACTCGGCAATCTGTGGCATCAGCAAGACAGAACTAACCACGCAGATGAAACCAGATATAGAGGCAATGGGCGAAGCACTTGGTATGACGTATGAGGAATGTTTGGCAGAACTGACACGATTCTACGACGGCTATCATTTCAGTGAGAATTCGGAAGATATTTTCAACCCGTTCAGTCTGGTGAAGGCGTTGAATGCAGGCAAGATTGCCCCTTATTGGTTCGGTTCCGGCACTCCATCCTTCCTTTTGAAACTATTGGATAAATATCATGTCAATCTTTCTACATTGGAAAGTCAGGAGGCAGTACTCAGCTCTTTCGACCAATCTACGGAGGAAATGACAGATGCCTTGCCATTGCTTTATCAGAGCGGTTACCTGACCATCAAGAAATATGATCCGATGTTTCAGGAATATACTTTAGGCATCCCAAACGGGGAGGTACGTAATGGCTTACTCAATTCCTTGATTCCCCATTATGTAAATCCTCGTCGTTCCGATAATGATGCCTTCCTCTTAGGATTCTGCAAGGCAGTTTACCGCAATGATATTGAGGCGGCATTGGAACACATGCGCACGTATATGGCTACGATACCATACGATTTGGAGAATCATAGCGAGAAGCATTATCAGACCATCTTCTATCTGATGTTCAGCTTCCTCAACATCTATATCCGCACAGAGGTGAAGAGTGCCATCGGCAGGGCTGATGCCGTGATGCACATGCCAGATACAATCTACGTCTTCGAACTGAAGGTAGATAAGAGCGCCGAAGAAGCTTTGACCCAGATAGACGAAAAGGGCTACATGCTCCCTTATCACTCTGAGGGTAAGCGACTGGTAAAAATCGGCATCAGCTTTGACAGCACCCAGCGTACCATCAGCGAATGGAAAATCAAGGAAGAATAAGAAAGATTAAGAAAAAGGAAGAATAAGAAAAAAAGTAATCCGAAACAGAAGCCATATCAGCTATCTGTTTCGGACTTTTTATTACCTATAGTAAATATCTTACTAAGTTCTTTATCAAGATGTCATTACTTAGCAACCATGATAGAAACACGGTTCTTGTCATTCTCAGAGAATGGTTGAACACGAGCACCCTTTGAATCTTCAGTGATTCTGGATTCTTCAATACCATATTTCTCTTTGAGTACCTTTACTACAGCTGCAGCACGCTTTGCAGAAATCGCATCATTGATTCTGTCATTACCTGTGCCGGCATCAGCATAACCTGTTACGACAACCTTAGCGTCTGGGTTAGCATTCAGGAAGTCAACCACCTCTTTGATCTTGCTCTCTTCATTAGAAGCAATCTTGTTAGAGTTGATAACGAAGAATACATCACGTCTGATTTCTTCTACCTTTTTCTCCTCCACCTTTGGCTGTGGTTTTGGCTCTGGTTTTACATACTTCTGTACTGGTACTGGCGCTTCCTTTACAGGCTCTGTCTTGGTGTGGCTCTTGCCGAGGTTGATGCGAAGACCAGCGAGGGCATTGAAATACCAGTCAGCGTTGCCTGCTTTCTTAGAGTTGTATTTATCGGTAGTGATGTTGGCATTTCCTTCCAACATGATGCTTACAGACTTGCTTACCTTAAACTCCAAGTCGATACCAGCACGACCGAAAGGACGAACCTTAGTGCCATCCCAGAGATACTCCAAGTTGTATTTGTCGAGAGACTCCAGTGTCTTGGCAATATCGTTCACCTCATCGTTCTTCCAAGCGATGTTGGCACCACCTCCCACGAATGCGCTAAGATTGAATACACGGTTTGGATTCCAGCCGCAGAAGAGGTTGCTCAAATTGAACATGAAGTCTAATCCAGGAGCCACATAGTTGAACTTGTAATCAGCAGAGAATGGCATATCACCGACTTTCTCTCGATAAGCAGCCCATCCACCCTTGCTCTGCCATCCATTAGCCTGGAGGCGCATAGCGAATACTGGAGAGAACTGGTAGCCTAAGCCCAACTGAACGTTAGGTGATATCAAGTCACCAAACTTAGCCTCGCCAAGTGTGTACTGCGCACCACCTTGCAAGTCGAGGAATGCGTGCTTCTTGAATGTGTACTCATTGCCATCTTTATCCGTGTAGGTGGCTTGTGCCATAGCAGCAGTGCCCATAGCGAGCATAGCTGATGCCATAAATAATTTCATTGGTTTCATAACTTAATACTATTAAAATTATTTCTTAATAACTTTCTTTCCATTAACGATGTAAATACCTGGCTGGTTGATCTTGGTAACCTTGCGGCCACACAAGTCATAGATGAATTCATTCTTTGCACCATTGCCCAATTCTACATCTGTAATGCCAGTTGTATTATTCACATCAACAGGAATAACTGTGCGTGGATTTGCAACGCAAGAGCTAGCAGAAACTGAAGTCTTATCCATCAAGAACTTTCCAAAGTTTCTATCACCATAGGTACCCTGTTCAAATACTAAAGCATATTGCTTTGGACTGAGATCACCTGACTCAATAGGTGTATCAAGAACAAGTTTCAATGTTGGAGTTGTAGGATCGTATGGATCTACATACTCTTCCATGTGTCCGGTACGAACTGTTGCATTATTATCAAACACTGCAATTCTTACGATTCTATCCTTATTGGCAACAATACCATCATAAAGACCACTATAGTTCTTAATCAATACGTTATTCAAATCAGTATCCTTAACTGGTCCATTTACTTCTGGAGAAATCTGAATGGCAGTATATGTAAAGTTGATGCCAACATCATCAGGAGAACCATTCTTACCAATAGTAAAGAATGCCTTGATAGCCTGAGTCTTCACTTCCTTTCCATCCAACTCGTAGTGGAATGTACCTTCAGGGATTACCAACCAATAATCACCCTTTGCAAGACCTTCCAAAGAAATGGTAAACTGATTGTTCTTACCCTCAACAGCAGCAAACTCAACATCCTTCTTACGCTCATCCTTCATATTAGCGATATAAGCATCAGCATCTTTAGCCACAACAGCCTTATTCAACTTATCAAAAGTAAGTACCAAAGGAACTGTGTTATCAACTACGATGTGTGACTCCAAAGAATAATCAGTATTTACTGTCTTGATTGCTTCTGCTGGCTTATCAGTCTCTGTAAAGACGAAAGCGCTTGAAAGTTTGTGCTGATAATATGGTACAGCAATAGAAGCATCTGTCTGATAAAGACCCTTCTCATGATTAGCCAATGCATAAGCAGGCATTTCCTCACCTAAAGAGTTCTGACAAACTCCATAGATTGAAAGTGAACCAAGCATCTTTTCTGCATCATACTCAGCACCTTCCTCTAATTTAACCTGGGCAGGATCCAATTTTGCAATAGTCAGATTAACTTCCTTTGAAGTAACATCTTCAACCAAACCACTAATAGTCAACATCTTGCCATCAGCATTCTTCAAGCTGACGATACCATTATTATTGGTAGCCTCAAAAGCCATCGCTTTGGCTTCATCTTCTACAAGTGACAGTTTGTTATCAACAACGCCAAGATACAACTTCTTGTTTTCAGCATTTACATTGGCAATATGGTACCATTTCTGACTTGCAGGAAGAATGATTTCCTTTTCAGCATAATAAGCTTTCAAAGCTTTGCTCACTTCTTCATCAGTCGGTTCACCTTGAACTAATTCTTTCAATGCTACATAAGCAGCACTGGTCTCTGCAGGATAACCTACATTTTTATTAGCTACAAGTGACTTAGCCTTTTTGAGTATCTCAGAATCGTCAATCACATATTTCAACTCAAAAGCAGAGTTTGAACGCTCCAATTCTGTGTCTCCCTTCATACCATTGTAAACAACCTTAGCAGGAACAACCAATGTATAAATTGCCTTATCAGTAATTGGCTCTGTTCGATTCTGGATATTGAAGTTTACCTTGGTTTCATCAACCTTGGCTGCTTTTACAGACAGATAAGGTTCACCATTCTTCAACAGACGGATGTTGGCAGTTTCATCAACAAAACCAACTGTCTTACCAAAATCGGCAGTAATGGTGAGTGGCAATGTAAGAATATTACCCTGCTCTGGAGTTACAGAAACGTAATTGAAAGGAACCTTGATGATTACCTTAATCTTGATTTCCTTATTTTCAAATCCATTCTTGTCCTTAAAGCTTCTAGCAGGAACAGTAATTGTATAATCACCATCCTTTGCAATAGGAGTAGAAGCAACCAAAGTCACAACATTATTCTGGATGGTAGCTTTCAGATTTTGAGAATTAGTACCATCTGAAATTGTAATCTTCGAACCATCCTTAACAGTCATGGCATGGTCGAAAGTAAGATGCAACTGATTAAATGCATCTATTACACTACCATCAGCAATGTCACTCGTTGCATCCAAAACGGCTGATGGAACTGTATAATATACTGTTATCTTTTCTATTTGAGCAGGAGAAAAACTGTTTTTGTATATTAAGTCATGGATTGGTAACCCATCGGAGTTAATCCATGTTCTATATCCATCAGTCTGAGTTCCAAGTTCTTCATCATCAACTCGCAAATCTCCAACAGAACTTCCATCAGAGAAAGAAACTCTTTCTAACTGAGCATCCTTTGGAGCATGAACCTTCAAATACGCTTGTTGGCAAACTCGGAGGTAATAAGTAGTAACATCAGTCCAGATATTGGTAAAATTATAGATGGTAGAACCCAGTCCTTGTTTTCCAAGATCAAAATCGATGGTGATATCCTTATTGGTAAAGGTCTTATCTGTAATATTGATTTCCTCGTTATTACCAGATGGAGGAGTAATAGCAGGGTTCAAGCCCAGCGGATTGCTGAAGTCAAATTCTGCTGTTCGCTGTATCTGTGCAAAACCTTGAACAGATACCAAAGTCATTAGTATGGCAAACAAAGATTTCTTCATAATAGATAATTTATATCATGATTAACGCAATGTCATATCAATTTGATCGGCTGGAGTCTTCACGCAGAGCTTCCAAGTACCATCAACCTTTACAGGATTAAACATGTACGATGTTTTTGCAGGTTCCGGAGTACCAGCCTGTTCTGCTGTAGCAAATGTAACAGCATACTTTACATCATTACAACCTGCCAACTGGAATGAATAATATATACGAGTATAGTCTAACACAGGGAATGTCTTAAACTTGTTAAGATATCTTTTTCTTGTTTTCTCTGAAAGAGGCTTAATTTCCTGTGTTGAATCTGTATATTCATATAGACTGGCCAAAACCTGATTATAGTCCTTAGCCTTCAGCTGCTCCATGGCAGTATCACAAAGTTTCAGCATTTGTGCTGTATCCTCTTTGCTCAGTTCCATTCTGAATTCTTCAATTTGCTGTTCGCGGCTTTTCTTTTTATCACCACTACAAGATCCGAAAGAGAGAATCAATATAAGCGAAAGAGAGAATAATATAAGTTTCTTCATTTCAAATATGATTTAATGAAAAGAGGGTGTGCCGCTCTTTTAGGCACACCCTCTGATTAGAGCTATTTAAAATCTTTTAAATAGGATTAGTCACCGATAGTTGGCTTGATTGTAAACTCAACCATTCTTGTGAATGAACCCCACTCATAAGTAATAGTTACAGGAACCTTAACCTTGAATGTTTCAACGTTACCACCATTGTTGTAGTACCAGATAGTACCGAACTTAGCCTTGTTTGCTGTCATGTAAGCCTGCAATGCAGCATTCTGGCTACGCTCGTTGTATGGAGTCAAATCGTTAGTGTAAGTAACCTTACCAGCTGTCTTGAGATCAGAAGCAACACCAGATACGTTACCGCACTTGAGCTCAACATCCTTGCTTATCTTATCCAATGTAGTCCACGTACCACCACCAAGAGTTGTCTCAACATTCTTAGGTGTTGTATCGATTGTGATAGACTTCACATTGTAGTAACCCCAGAACCAGAGGTGGTCACCCCACATGTTACTCTGGTTAGCAATGCAACCAGCCTCAGTCTCAGTAAGACCATCCCAACCACGCCAGTCATACAACTTGAAGAGGTCGAGAGCGTAGATGCAGTTACCGTTAGTGTTAGCATCGATAACAGGCTCTGTAGCAACGTCAATCAAGTTAATTGGACGCTCCCAAGCTGTCAAGAAGATACCGTCCTTAACGTACTGAGCAACATTGCAAGAGTTCTCAGCTACAACACCTACCCAAGAGCGCAACTCTGTCTGGATGTTCGTGTTGCCAGGCATATAGCCAACCTTGTTCAATACTTCCTTAGTAACATCATCCTTAATCAAAGTAATCTCGCTTGTAGCAGCATTCAAAGTAGCGATAGCTGTGTAAACATTATTCTTAACTGCGTAAAGTGTAGTGTTCTCGAATGCACCAGCATTGTACTTAACAGCGCAGTTAGCCAAAGTCTCCTGCAATTTAGCCTTGTCGAACTTGTGGCTATCATTATCATAGTTGCAATACAATGTATTGTATTTAACATCAGCAGCACTGCTCTTTGGGGTGATTGTGTAACCACCAACTGTTACAGCCTCTGGTACGAAATAGTACTTGTGAGTAGCAGTAATCTTAGCAGCATTACCCTTCAAAGTAGAAGTTACCTTACGGCTGATAGCATTAATGTCACCACCATTTGTAGGCTCCTTAACATCGAAGATAACTGCCTCATTACCGTTTTCTGCACCAGCGAGAGTCTTCCAATACTCAGGAATAATTTCACCGAATGCATAAGTCTTGATATTACGTGTCAATGTGTATGTCAACTTGACATAGATGTAAGGATACTTAGCCTTAGCATTACCAACGTAACGTACATAACGAGAAACTGTTACAGGATATGACTTAGCGTCATGTGTCAACTTCTCCAATGTAGCTGCGTCGATGTGCCACTTGAATGTATGGTTAGTTGTACCCTCAGTATTACCGAAGTACTCGATGTTACCAATTACATCCTCAGCATCAGTTGTACCACCCTTAACAGGAGCATCCTTGAACATCTTCAAATCCAAAGTAGTGTTACCTACTGCATCTGAACCGAAGTTACCCTTAGAATCGATAGTATACTGATCATCGAAATCATTCTTAGTCATATTCTCGAGGCCCTCTGTCAAAACAGTAGCAGAGAACTGTGACCATGTTGAGTGCAAGTTATCGATACCATTGCAAAGATCGAATGAAGCCTTATCCTGGTGCAAGTCAATCTCCTTGTTAGGAGCAACCTCAGGGTTCTGACGTGTAATGTGAATCAGGATATAGCCATCCAAAACAACCTCATTGCCACGCTTAACGAGAACCTGAACCAATGGCTCACGGTCGATAGAAGTAGCAGACTCTGAAGTTGGGTTACCATCCTTATCAACGTTCCAAGCACGGAGGATACCATCCTTAGAAGTCTTTACACCTGCAGCTTCGTTAACCCACTTAGCATAACGGCTATCAATTGTATTGTTACCGTCAACCTTGTAATCAACGAGTTTGAACTCGTATGTCAAGCCCCACTGCTTAGCCTCATTCAATGACAACTCCTTCAAATCCTTACCATAAGAAGTACCGTCGAAATTAGCAACATTCTCTACCAAGAGGTGAACACCAAGGTAGTCTGCTATATTGATACCCTCAGCACTGTTATAGTAAAGCTCCAAAGCTGCACCAGCACGATCAGCCAAAGCCTCATTTGGAGAATCGTATACGTGAACCTGAGCAGCAGCATCCCCACGTGTAGTACCGAAGTAATTAGCTGTTGGGATACCCTTCTCATCACCGTAACGGTTATTGTCTGCGCCCAACTGGATGTAAGTAGGCTTCTTTCTCCAGTACAAAGCCTCGAGATATGCCTTCTGTGGCTGAATCAAAGCGTAGTCAGAAGTAACGACACCCTCAGCAACAGTGCTAGCAGAAGTCTTAGCCTGAAGAGCAATAGTATTAGCCTTGTTCTGGTCGTTTACTGTAGGATATGCATTCAACTTCTCAGGATGCTCAATCTGCAAACCAGCAGTTACAATACCATTATTAGTATTGAAGAGAACGTTACCTGCATCGTCAAGCTTTGGAGAAGTAATATTACCCAACTCCTGTGCTGTAGCACGTGTATGGTAGTTGTAGATATTTGGCTCCAAGAGGTTGTAACGCTTGATATCTTCCCATGCCATGTCAGCATTAGATGGATTCATGTGATACTTAACACCCCAAGCTGGACCATAGTTGAATACACCAGGGAGCTCTTCACCACTAGGCTTGTTAGCCAAACGGTTAGGGAGATAATCATCGATATCAGTAACTCGTTTGTCCTGGTGGTTCTTGTCACTCAAAGCTGTCTTATGAGTCAAATACTTACCATGCAAGTAATCGTAAGTTACAGTCTCGATACCGTCCAAGTATATCTTTGGCATGAATACCAAGCCTGTAAGATCACCAGAGAGAGAGATAACTACCTTCTCACCAGCAATACCCTTAACACCAGAGAGAATCAAGTTAGACTTATCAAGAGTAGCAGTAATTACGTCAGGAGTTTCCTGAACGAACTTAACATTGCTCTGCTTTACCTTCTCGCCATTCTTATAAATGTCGAAGTAACCTGTCTCAGCGTTAGGAACGTAGTACTCATAAGAAGCAGCAGTTGCATCAGAACCAGCAGCTCCAGCTGGACCCTGAGGACCCTGAGCACCAGTGTCGCCCTTATCGCCCTTATCGCCCTTGTCGCCCTTGTCGCCCTTGTCGCCCTTTTCGCCGTCCTTACCAAGAGCCTTGTAACTGGTCTTTACGCCATCCTTCATCCAGAAGCCATCGTCACTGATAGTCCAAACAGTACCAGGAGTACCATCAACACCATTAGTACCATTCTTAATGTTGAAAGACTGACCGTTGCTCAATGTTACAGTAACACCATCAGTAGCTTCTGAAACTGTCTTGATGACACCACCACCCTTGATCAGATCCTCGATCTGCTTGATAGCAGTAGCATTAGCATCAATTTGCTTTTGCAAATTGCTAATGTCATCATCGTAATCCTTACAAGACGTAACAGTACTCATGGTTGCAACCGACAGGGCACCCATAAGTAATACGCTAAAATACTTTCTTTTCATACGATAAAAATTAATTAAACATTGTATATATTAACTACTTTATTCTATGCTTTTTCTCTCTATCTCCTGACGAGAGATATTATACATAGCTTATCGTTCGTATTCCAAGAAAGTTCCTTCGTCCTTTATCTATTTCTTTTTGTCAGATTTGGTAATGGCAGCAATTAGTTTGTCGTTGCATCGGTCAATTGCATCTGCATCCACACTCTGTAGATATATCTGAGTAGTTTTCTCTGAATTGTGCCCCATGCCATCACAAATCACGCTGAGAGGAATATTCTTCTGTCGGGCTATTGTAGCCCAAGAATGTCGAGCTACATACATGGTAAGATTGGTTCCTAAGTTTAGCTGCTTTCCTAATCGTTTCAAAGCCGTGTTGATAATACATTGTGTATAATGATATTGGAATCGGAGACTTTTCTCACTGTTTTCATCTAATATGCCAAACAAGTGGACGCCGTCTTTAGAACTGTTTCTATCCACCAATTCCTGCATTTCCTTTCGCCACGCTATTTTTAATTCCTGACCAGTCTTCTTCCTTTTATATATAAGGTACGTGTTGTTGAGGTCAGTCTTTTTGAGATACGCTATATCTACAAACGACATGCCTCTGGTGTAAAAGCTGAACAGGAAAAGGTCACGTGCCAATGCTTCGTTCTTATTCGTGATATGGGCTTGGGCTATTTTCTGTATGGTCTGGATAGGTATTGCTCTTTTAGCAGTTTTTGTCATTGTCGTGAATACATGACTGAAAGGCTTTTTATCTGCAATGGCTCCACTTTTGACAGCCCTGTTGTAGATAGCTCGCAAAATCCGCATGTAGAAGGAAATGGTATTGAGAGTGAGCTTCTTCTGTTTGAGATAACTCTCATAGCCTTCTATCATCTTGCTGTCTATATCTTCCATAAGTATTTCCACCTTATTAATATATAGGCAGAAACTGTTCAAGGCACTTTGATAAGTTTCTGCTAATCTGAGTTTATTCTGTTGAAGAAATTGTGTTCTTAGCTGATTTACAAAAGAAAGAAGAGAAGTGTTATGGCTTTCGGCAGCCGTACTCTTAGGGACGATAGATAAATCGTTAGAAGGAGTATGTACAGTGCAAGTTGCATTCTGTGTGTTTGTAAACCTGATGACGAGTTCGTCATTTTTGCTTAATATTATATTCTCTGGAATTTCAATTTTTAAAACCATATTATTCTTATTTACTATTTTTTATGATGATATGCATAGAATAAAGAATAAGGGCATTCATTGTTTAAGAGAATAAGGGTATTCTTTGTTCTAATAACGTAAAAAGGAGGAATATATTGAATTGTGAATGACATTTCTTCAATAGATTTTGATGAGTATGTATCAAAAAAGATTCATATTGATGCTTTATACATCGTAATCAGAAATATAAGGCACGCCAAGAAGGTTACAGAAATGTTAAAAAGGGCAATATTTACCCTGTTTCAACAATCTACAACAAGAAAATAAAGGATTTTTGATGTTTTTTTTCAAAAATCCTTTTATTTATTTGCATGTTTCAAGATTTTTGTGTAAGTTTGCACCGAAATATAATATCTCTCGTCAGAAGATAGAGAGAAAAAGCATAGAATAAAGTAGTTAATATATACAATGTTTAATTAATTTTTATCGTATGAAAAGAAAGTATTTTAGTGTATTGCTTATGGCTGCTATGACTGTGGCATCCACAAGTATGGTTACTTCTTGTAAGGATTACGATGATGACATCAATAATGTACAGACACAGATTGATGCCGCTAACGACCTTATAAAGAAGTTGGACACCCAAGCTTCTACTTTGCAGACTGCCGTTACTACAGCACAGTCTACTGCGGACGCAGCTAAAACAGCTGCTGCAGAGGCTGCCACTGCTGCTAAGAACGCTCAGGCTACAGGTGACGAGGCATTGGCTGCAGCTAAGACTGCTGAGGCTGCCGCTGAGGCTGCCAAGGCTGCTGCCGCTGAGGCTCAAAAGGCAGCTATAGAGGCTGCTACTAAGCAGGTTAATGACTTGAAGGCAGAGATTCAGACTGCTCTAGACAACAAGGTTGACGTTGCAACATTCAACACTGCCGTTGCTAAGCTCGAAGGCGATATCGCCGGTATCGATGCTAAGTTGAACACTTTGGGTGAGGATGTTAAGAACAACCAGAAGGAAATCACCACTGCTAAGGAAGCTATCGCAACTTTGGAGGCTGCACAGAAGAATGCCGAGGTTCAGATTGCCGCTTTGGAGAAATTCAAGGCTACCTTGGAGTCAGAGACTATCCCTGGCCTTAATGATGCTATCAAGGCTAACGGCATAGAAATCGAAGGCGTTAAGAAGAGCGTTGCTGACCTTAAAGATGCTACAACTAAGGCTCAGGAGAAGTTGGCTAATGATATTGCCAAGGTAGCTGCTGACCTTACCGCTTTGCAGGGTACCGTAGATGCTATCGACGCTGCTTACAAAGCTGGTGATGAGAATCTCCAAAATCAGATAGATGATTTATTGCAGACTGTCAAGGCTAACAGTGACAAGCACCACCAGGATGTTTCTGCTATTGATGCTAAGATTACGGCTCTCGATAAGCTCATCTCAGATAATAAGTCTGAGTTGAAGAACTATACTGACGATGCTGTTAAGGCTGCAAAGAAAGACTTGCAAGGGCAAATCGATGCTTTGGCTAAGCTTAATATCGACGGTGTAGAGCAGGGCTTGGCTGACTGGATGAAGCAAATCAACGACAAGTTCGACAATTACTATACATCTGGCCAGATTGATGAGAAGATTAATACTTTGACAGACAACTACAAGCAGGCTATTGCTGATGCTATCGAGGAAGCTTCTGAAAACTTGACTTCTAGCATGAACAGTATCCGTACCGAGTTGCTCGGCGAGATCAACCTCCTCAACATCTTGTGTGGCCAGAGATTGACAAGCATGGTATTTGCTCCAACAACATACATTGATGGTATCGAGGCTATCAAGTTCTCTACCCTCAACTACTATGACTGGGGTACTGACGCAACTGCTTGGGAGGCAGATGCTCCTACAGCTAAGACTTATACTTATATCAACGACAAAGAGACAACGGTTAAGTACTACTTGAACCCTGCTACAGTTTCTTTGGATGCTATCGATAAGTTCGACTTCGTTTCTCAGGATGCTACTAATGAGAAGAAGTTGACTCGTGCTGGTGCGGAGGCTCCTATCAAGGTGGCAGGCCAGTCTCTCAAGAATGGCGTTCTTACCTTGAACGTACAGAAGACAGGCAACGCACCTCTGATGTCAGAGACTTCTTATGGTTGGGGCACAACTTACAGCAAGTTCCCTATCGTAGCTTTGAGAGCTAAGTTGACAGGCGAGGCTGTAACAGACAAGGACGACGCAGCTAACTTGTTCGTTTACTCTGATTGGGCACGTCTCTATGAATCAACAGAGCGTCCATTCATCCACAACACCCAGGCTACGGATGACGCTGGTAATATGATTGAGTCCAACACTGGCAAGAAGAACCCTCTCGCTTCTCACTTCTGGAGCTTCTCTGAGGCTTACGATGGTATGAAGAAGATTGACAAGTTGCCTACAGCAGAGAACAGCAACTGCATCACCAAGAAGGTTGACTATGATAAGAGCATCGACTTGACTTCTCTCGTAGAGGTTTGCGACAAGAGTGGTGCTAGATACGACCTCAACAAATTTGGCTTGAAGTTCGAGTTCCATATCATGCAGTACAACTTGCTCAATGAGGGTAGTACAAAAGACTGGACTAACCAGCAGTACTTCGCTAAGTTGAAGGAAGATGGCAAGACATTGGTAGCTACAGCTCGCAATGGTGCTGAGGGCAACCGTGATGCTATCGGTCGTCAGCCAATGATCCAGGTTGTTTTGAAGGATGTGAACGATCCTAAGCACGAGAAGGTAGTTGATGTACGTTACTTCAAGATTCAGTGGGTTGATGTACAGGAGACTGTTGATTATGGTCCAATCGCCAAGGACTTCGAGGATGCATATAAGTGTGGTGAGACATACCAGTACATCATCGGTGAAGAGGCTATGAACAATGTTTACGCTACTGCAAACATGTCTCGCGATGAGTTCCATAAGTCTTACACTGTCAACCAGGCATTATTCCCATCTTACAATGACGTTGTAAACAATACTAATAGTTTTGAGATTGAAAAGACTGACTTCAAGGATTTGAGGGACTATTCTGCTGGTGGTCAGACACACAACTTGAAGTGGACTATCAACTCAAACTACTTTGCTATGACTCAGGCAGAGTATGAGGCAGGTGAGGCTACACGTACAGTTTACGGTTACTTCTATAAGACTTCTAACCCTAATAGCCGAATCATCTTCTCTATGACTGTGAAGTGGACTATCAATAAGATGGCTTATGCTACAGGTGTTAACTATAGCCAGGAGCAGTGGGAACCATCAGGCTTGACCATGGCTAACGGTTTGACCAACGCAGGCAAGAAGAGATTTATCAACCCAGCTTTGCGTTCTGACAACGTTTATGGTACAGTAAACTACACCGATTGCCAGATTATTGGTGATTTGAAGGCTGGTTACATCAACAACGGTAAGGTTCCTGCAACCGTTCAGGCTCTCGTTAACTTTGGCATTGCTAAGTTGACATTCGACCCTGCTCGTTTGAGCGTTCTTCCTACCAAGAAGGCTACTGACAAGTGGACATTGTCTAATGACAACATGGAGCTCTACTACAATGGTGTACAGGCTGCAACAATCGACAGGGCTGGTATCATCAGTCTCTATGAGGGTGTAGCAACAAAGGCTGGTCACAATGGTGAGCCTACAGAGGGCGCTCTCCTCTTGGTTGGTAAGGACGTTCCAGTGAAGTTGGCTAGTGTTTACTGTGGAGTTTTGAATCAAGAGATTGATAAGTATCTCGTTAACTTCATCAAGCCATTGGCTATGAATGAGGTTAAGATTGAGGATACTCTTAAGGATGTTATCGATGGTGGTAGCAGCTCAGTAAGCATCAAGAATAAGATCATTATCCGTGAGGCATTTGGCTTGAAACGTATGATTGTGGGTCCAACTAACCAACTTGCCAACGATGCTAAAAAACTCTGCGAGTGGTACATCGTAAAGCCAGCTTACTGGGATGAGGCTAACATCAAGACCAACCTCCAGAAGAATGGTTCTATCGGTTCTAGTGCAAATGTTAAGCTCTCTGACTTGAGGAACGCTGATGGTTCTGTTAAGTATCGTGTAGCTATCGATACAAATGCTCAGAAGGTAACATTCCACAACATGAGCGGTAACGCTATCTCTCAGAAGTTCATCGTATCTATCCCTGTATCTGTTCAGACTAAGTGGGGTAAGTTCACACAGATGGTTGACATCACTGTTGTGCCAAACAAGTAATTCTTTAGAAAGAAAAACTTTAAATAATAAACGGAAAGGCATCTCGGGTACTCTCTTGGGGTGCCTTTCTTTTAATTAAGCAAATATGAAAATTATCAATAAGTTATTCATTGGTTGCTTCGTGCTAGGTAGTATTTTCTTGGCATCATGCTCTAGTTGTTCCAATAGTAAGGAGAAGGGTGGAAGAAGTGCTAACCAAACAGACACCGTGCCAACTTTTTGCAAGGCAGACACTACACAAGTGTTGAAAATGGCAGAGGACTATTTGGAAGCATTGAAAAATCAAAAATATGACGAAGCTCTTTCCAAGCTGAACCTAATTCTGAATGATAGCGTTAAGCCTCTACCGGAAAAAGACAAGCAAATGATTATTCGTCAGCAGCAAGTTTTCCCAGTGTTGGATTACCATTTGGAGTCATTCAAGTTCATCAATGAACATCGAGTTGAGGTGACCTATAGCATCGAGTTCTTCAAGAAAGAAGACCCTAATGATCCTATCCAGAACACGATCCGTATCACCTTTGCCCCTCAGAGAATCAACGCTCAGTGGTATTTGGCCTTGATGGACAAATCTTATGTTACCTATACTCCTGAAAAGCAAAAGGACATGGAGACGATTGACTAATTTTCAATACATATCTAAACATGAAATCAATGAAAAATATTTTTCTAGTTTCTGCATTGTTGTTGGGCGCTAGCTCTGCCATGGCTGCTACCTATACAGACAAGGAGGGTAATGAATATACATTCAAGAAACATGCTTTCCTCGACCTTCAGGGTGGTGCACAGTACACGCTTGGCGAAGCTAAGTTTGGCGACTTGATTTCCCCTAACGTTCAGTTGGGCCTCGGCTACCAGTTCAATCCAGTGTTCAGCATGCGCTTGCAGGTGAATGGCTGGCAGAGCAAGGGAGGCTGGAATGGCTTTGAACCACAGCACACGGGCAATCCTTACACGGCAGACTATAAGTTCAAGTATGTAGCTCCAGGTGTGGACTTCATGTTCAACCTCTCCAACCTCTTTTGCGGTTGGAACCCTAACCGTGTGTTCAATGTAACCGCATTCGTTGGTGGTGGCGCCAACATCGCTTGGGGCAACGACGAGGTCAATGACATCGCCAAGACCCTCAAAAACTTGAACGACTACAACCTCGAATATCTCTGGGATGGTACCAAGGTACGTCCATTCGGTCGTACAGGTCTCGACTTAGAGTTCAAGGTAAGCAAATCTGTAAGCATCATGTTGGAGGGTAATGCCAACATCACTACCGACAAGTACAATTCCAAGAACGCAGACAATCCAGACTGGTACTTCAACGCACTCGCTGGTCTTCGCATCAACCTCGGCAAGAGCCACACCAAGACAGCGCCTGTAAAGGAAGTTCCTGCTGCACGTCCAGTAGAGGAGTATGTAAAGCCAGAACCTAAGCCAGCTCCAGTAGAGGAGAAGAAGGTGGAGGAGATTCGTCGTGACGTATTCTTCGTTATCAACTCCAATAAGATTCGTGAGTCTGAGGACGCTAAGATCAAGGAAGTAGTTGACTACTTGAACCAGTATCCTGAGGCAAAGGTAGTCGTAACAGGTTATGCTGATGCCGGCACAGGTAATGACAGAATCAATGACCGCATTTCTGCAAAGCGTGCTGCAGCTGTAGTAAAGGCACTCAAAGAGAAATATGGTATTGAAGAATCCAGAATCACTGAAGATTCTAAGGGTGCTCGTGTTCAACCATTCTCTGAGAATGACAAGAACCGTGTTAGCATCATGATTGCCAAATAAACTTATAATATATGGTGGAGGCATGGCATAAAGTGTCCCCACCATTTTTATTAGGAGCTTCATTTGTAAGCACTATTTCAAGGGAGAACATTAGAAGATAAATAATTGCCTAGAGTAGTATTTATCGATTACAATCAGTGAATTATCAATCCTTATACATAATTTTATAACATAAGTTCTTCTAATATGAGAAAAAGAATTACTTTCGCTTTTTTATTGATGTTTGCTTGCCTTGGACTTCAGGCAAATAGTTTTCCACAAAGTGGTTATACGGCAGAAAAGAGTGCCTCCATCATGAAGGCACTCTGCCCTGACCTTGCCAAGAAAATCGGTGACGACAAGCTCATGGCTGTCATCAACGCCAAGTTGACAGCTACACAAGGAGGTACTGCTACTTACGACTTTGATCCTTCCATATTGACGGATCTAGACAAATTCTTCTCACAGGTATTGCCTTTGTATTCATACCAGATGAGTAACCGTATTGCCCCTGAGAAAGACTTGGACAGAACCTATACTGCCAATCAAATTTACCAAGCCCCTAAAGATGGCTGCTACTATGGTGTAGGAGACATGCGCAACACCTACGACCCTTGGGGTATCAACTGTGAACAATGCCGAGAGAAAGGCGGCAAAGTCAAGACCAATGGCTCATACGCATGGGGAATGAGCATGGCAGGCGATAAACTCTACTGGAGTACCAATAACAATTATCTCTGTATGCCTGGCTATGGTCGTCTTGTAGATCTAAGTGCTAGTGACTCACTGGTTACATCGTGCTGGGTTTGTGAGTATAAGCATGGTACTCGTGGTGCAGAAGTAGGCGTTTACGGTGATATCGTACCTCCAAGAATCTATGAATATGACACGAAGAGTGGTACTGTCAAGGACATCACTCCTGAGGAACCACTTTTGAAACAATGCCAAGGCTTGCGTTCTGCTTGCTATCACAACGGGATTATGTTCTTTGGTGGTCCTAGCATCAAAGGTGGTTCAGCTACGACCAGTGGCAGCTCTTGCTTCCTGGCATACGACGCAGAGAAAGGCGAGTTTATTGGCTCTTCAGACTTGGCAACTGTGGAAGGTTGCCAAATCACAAACGTACGCCGTTGGATTGTGGTCGATGGCGTTCTCTATTGTGGCGTAGGTCTCATTACTCCACAAGGTGTTGCTAAGGGTGGCATCTTGCGCTGGACAGGTAATAAAAAGAACCCATTCTTATTCAAAATTGTAGGCTATGTTCCTGGTGATGCCGCAGAATTGGTTTACCACAATGGTTATATCTATGCAGGCGCATGGCCTTCTGCAACAGCTACAACTGGTCTCTATCGTAGCAATCCGCTTTCAAGCTATGGCTTGACTGAACGTGACGCATACGATTGGCAATGTGTGTGGGATTACGGTCGATACGAGCCCGAAGCAAGTATTGCCAAGGCAACATATATCAGCGTTCTGAAATCGTATAAAGGCAAACTGATTTGGGGTATGTTCGGAAATACATACGGTGTGCTGAGCAGAACCATGGCAAAATTCAATACCATACAGAGTTCGGAGGCAATGGCCTATATGCTTGGCTCACTTCGTGCCACAACCCTTTGGTCCACAACTAATTTTGTCAATGATAACGACCTACAGTTATTATATGGCGAGGAAGAATTGCCTAAGTATGATGAATCCACAAAGACATGGAGCCTTGTATCAAATGGTTTCGGTAGAAAGCCACTATATGGACGAAGTGGTTTCGGCAATATCTTTACTTGCTATACGTGGGCTATGGCTGAGTTGAACAATCGCCTATATATCGGAACGATGGATATGTCTGACCTCATCGAGCCAGGTTTGGCACCTTCACTAGGTGGCGGTGACAGTTCTGACAACACAACACTCAATACATTTATGAACATCATGGGTGTGGATAAGTCTAAGTACGGTTATGAACTTTTAGTCATGGACTCACCTAATGAGGCTGCAAAAACCATTTGTGACAATGGATTCGGCAATCCGTCCGCCTATGGCATTCGCAATATGGTAACATACGGCAATCACTTGTTCATCGGTACAGCCAACCCTCTCAACTTGTCGGAAACAGGCGGTTGGGAAATCATAGATTTAACTGCGACAGGAACGACAACTGGCATCAAGAGTACGGAAGTGAAACCTGCTGAAATCATTTACAAGAAGAGTGGCGATTACCTAGTCATCTCTTCTCTAAAGGATGAGCTAATAAGTCAGGTGAAGGTTACAGACATCAATGGAACAACGGTTTTCACAGATGAGCCAAAAGATCACATGGCTTTTGTGAATGTCAATGATTTTCCAAAGGGGATATACATCATCACTGTTGTGACTCCTTCCGTTAATAGCACTATTAAATTTGTAAATAAGTAAGTTGGTAACTCTCTAAGATTTATCATGTGGAATAATCTAATATTTATCATGTGGAATAATATGAACATAGGCACATGTAAATAAACAGATAATGCGAAGCACCAAATATATGCGAAAATTAACTATAAAGCATTTCCCGCTATTTTCAGGCGGGATAGCACAATAGAGTAGATGTGGGGAGTTACCCCCCTACATCTACTCTATTGGCTGAAAATTTGGAAGAGTCAATCTACCTCATCCATTCGGTAGAGTTTCCAACCATTGAACTGCATGATAATCTTATGCAATTGGGTGCCTTGGCGCAGAGCCTCAACCCTTGGTGCCTCAGCATAATGCTTAATTTGTTCTATGGCATCATCCCATTGCTTCTTGATGGCTGCCTCGTATGCTTCCAGGCTCATTCCCTTCTCTCTCTTGGGAATCAATTTCAACTCGATGATATAGCTATGTTTGGAAGCATAATGCGCCAAGTCTGGCAACAGAAAGAAGTCACAATAGCCATGGTTCAACTCTAACTCGGGAGCCGTCAAGTAATAAGCATTCAAGTTGAGGTACGCCATGAAGAAACCTTGTATATTGCGCTCTGCCTCGATGCCGTCACGTACCGAAGACACCTTGGCGTATGAATCTGCCAAATATTGTAAAACGTCACGCCACTTGCCATCGTATGCCATGTCATAATAATTATCAGTTAGTGCCTCAGTATCTAAAGAGGCCTTTTCTTCGTACTTTTCCAACAAATACTCATAATACTGTTTGCGCACATTATTATTAGGAATTCCTAATATCATTTTGGTTCCACGAGTCCCCTTGATGGTCAGCATTCCATAATAGAAAAGCAAACTAGCAAACATGCGAGGATTTGTCAAAGTCTCGGCAGGAAACGTTGTTTCTATATTCGATACGATTTCCCCCTTTTCGGCAATCTCATAGATAATACCCTTACGGTTACCATCCAGTTTGTCCAATTGGAGAAGTTTCTTCATTTTATTGTAATCCGTCTTGGTATTCGGGTCTATCATCTGCTTTGGGGCTTCTCCTGTTTCTGCATAGTTTCGAAGAAAATAAAGCACCATATCACAATTGAACACCTTGCTTTGAGTCCGCAATGCATCCTCGGAGAAACAATAGTTGTCATACCAAGGCTTCATCTCTGCAATGACAGTCTCCACATCGCAATCAGATCGGACTTTCCCAAAGCTCTTGAAATATTCAAACATCTCTCGAACTTCCTCTGTGGAAAAGCCAAGCATCTGGTTAAACTTAGGGTTTGTAGAGATATGCCAACCTACATTGAATCCACTCGTTAAATCATCTAAGGTAACAGGGCTGACTCCCGTCATAAAGATACGAGTGAACATGCCTTTGAACACCTTGAATATCTCCCTGTAAAAACCCTTTGCGTGTGTTAATGCCCAATACACTTTCTCGCCATGCTCATTGAGTACGACATTGGTAAAGTTGTCATATTCGTCAACAATAAGATACAGTTGCATATTAGCGTCCTTCGCCTCTGCATCTATCATATTTAGTTTGTCTACTGCACTATATGCTCTCTTAATACTCTCAACTGTTTCAGGCCGATAAGCATCAGCATACTTTTCAATGAAATTATTGAGCCTTATATTGCAATAACTGTTGAATTTTTCTTTCAATTCCTTGATATCTCCTCCTATTTTCGAGAAATCCAAGTAGAGGATTTGGAATTTATTGTGAAGTTCAGTCGCATGCTTTCCAATCCACAAATTGCCAAACAACTCTTGGAATTCATCTTTTCTATTGAGGTCATAATAAGCGCACATCATGCTAGTCCAAAGGCTCTTGCCAAAACGACGAGGACGAATGAAAAACAGATTGCGAGGTTGCTCTTCCAACTTTGGAAGATACATGGTTTTATCCACATAATACATGTTGGAACGTATTATCTCAATGAAATCAGAGACACTATAGGGTATTTCCTTTATCTTGTTCATAATTGTTCGATTTATAAACTGAAAATTAATTTACTTCATCCATCCGAAAGAGTTTCCATCCATCGAACTGCATGATAATCTTATGCAATTGGGTACCTTGGCGAAGAGCCTCAACCCTTGGAGCCTCAGCATAATGCTTAATTTGCACCTCGGCAGCATCCCATTGCTGCTGGATGGCAGCCTCGTATGTCTCTTGACTCATACCTTTTTCTTTTTTGGGGATGAGTTTTAATTCCAAGATGTAGCAGTGCTTGGAGGCATAATGGGTCAAGTCTGGCAACAAGAAGAAGTCACAATAACCATGATTCAATTCCAACTCTGGTGCCGTCATGTAGTAAGCATTCAAGTTGAGGTACGCCATGAAGAAACCTTGTATATTTCGCTCCGCCTCGATGCCGTCACGAACGGAAGATACCTTGGCGTACGAATCTGCCAGGAACTGCAAAGCGTCATGCCACTTGCCATCGTAGGCCATATCATAAAAATAGTCTTCAAGTTGATTCGTATCCAAGGAAGCCTTTTCTTCATACTGCTCTAACAAATACTCGTAGTACTGCTTGCGTACATTATTATTAGGAATGCCCAATATAAGGCGACTTCCACGAGTACCCTTGATGGTCAACATTCCATAATAAAACAACAGACTGACAAACATATTGGGATTTGTCAAAGTCTCGGCTGGAAATGTCGTCTCTAAATTCGATATGATTTTCCCCTTCTCGGCTATTTCTAGTATAACTCCCTTACGATTGCCATCCAGTTTGTCCAATTGAAGGAGTTTCTTCATCTTGTTATAATCAGTCTTGGTGTTTGGATCTATCATCTCTTCAGGAGCTTCGCCAGTCTCAGCATAGTTCCGAAGATAATAAAGAACCATGTCGCAATTGAATACCTTGCTTTGGGTTTGCAAAGCATTCTTTGAGAAGCAATAGTTATCATACCAAGGTTTCATTTCTGCGATTACAGATTCTACATCGCAATCGGGACGAACTTTTCCTGCACTCTTGAAATATTCAAACATCTCACGTACATCCTCGGTAGAGAATCCCAACATCTGATTGAAGGCAGGCTTTGTAGATATGTGCCAACCTATATTGAAGCCACTGGTTAGGTCGTCCAGGGTCACAGGACTGACTCCTGTCATGAAGATGCGAGTGAACATACCCTTGAACACCTTGAAAATCTCTCGATAAAAGCCTTTCGCATGGGTCAATGCCCAATACACTTTCTCGCCATGCTCGTTGAGCACGACATTGGTAAAGTTGTCATACTCGTCAATGATAAGATATAGCTGCATGTTTGCATCCTTTGCTTCGGTATCTATCATATTCAGCTTATCCACTGCGGTAGGGGCACTCTTTATTTTCTCGACAATTTCAGGGCGGTAGGCCCTCTTATATCTTTCTATGAAATTATCGAGTCGGATGTTGCAATAATTATTGAAATTCTCCTTCAAATCCTTTATATCTCCCCCGATTTTAGAAAAATCCAAGAGCAAGACCTGAAACTTTCCTCGGTAAGGTGTTGGATGGGAGCCAATCCATAATTTGCCGAACAGTTCCTCAAACCTATCAGACTGGTTGATGTCGTAGTAAGCACACATCATGCTCAGCAAGAGGCTCTTGCCGAAGCGACGAGGGCGTATGAAGAACAAGCTATCCGCCTCCTCTTCCAACTTAGGGATATACATTGTCTTGTCAACATAATATTGATTTCTCTTTATTATATCGACAAAGTCAGAAACACCGTAAGGTATACGTTTCACATTCTCCATGTTTATTTTATTTTCTGTTTTGCTGCAAAATTAAGCAAAAATATCGTAACCTCAAAACTTTTCGCTTCATTTCTTTTATTATGCAGCTTTGTCTTCGAAACGGGAGTCTGATTTATTTTTACATTTCTTGGGGGATTTGCCTTGCGCAAGCTTCAACCTATCCTCCTTTTCGTCCATAAAGATCTACATCTGTACTTCCAAAACACATAGATTCTCCATATCAGCGACGATGATATCTCTCGTCAGGAGATAGAGAGAAAATGCATAGAATAAAGTAGTTAATATATACAAATGTTTAATTAATTTTTATCGTATGAAAAGAAAGTATTTTAGCGTGTTGCTTATGGGTGCTTTGACATTGGCATCCACAAGTACATTTACGTCTTGTAAGGACTACGATGACGACATCAACATGAATGCGTCGCAAATCAAGGACTTGCAGGAACAATTAAAGACTTTGCAGACTGCGTTGGATCAAGCCAAGAATGATGCATCGACAGCACATGCAAACTTCGCTACTAAAGCGGATCTCAATTCTCTTCAGACCGAGGTAGCAAAGTTGGTAACTGCAGAGAAGTTACAGGCTGCCATCGATGACTTGAACGCCATTATCGCAGGTAAGGCAGACAAGGCTGACCTCGACAAGCTTGCTGGAAGAATCGATGCTATTGATGGTTCTCTCAACACAATCGGCACTACCTTGAACACTTTGGATGGTGCTGTGACTGCAGCTCAAGAAAACTTGAAGACACAGGGCGAGACTCTTGACTTGTTGAAAGAGAAGATTGGTTCACTCGAAACCCAGTTGGGCCAGAAAGTTGACTTGGAGGCTTACAACGCTAAGATTGCTGAGTTGGAAAGGGGAATCGAGGAAGCTAAGGCTGCTGCAGGTGACGTTACAGAAATCAAACAGCTGAAAGAAACAATGGAAGCTATCAGCAAGAAGGTTGACAAAGCTGCAGCAAATGCAAACGTCATCACTGTCATGGTAGCAAAGCAGCTTAAGTCTTTGGTTCTCAAACCAGACTTCTATTGGGAAGGTCTTGAGGGTATCGAGGCTCCTTGGGCAGAACCAGGAACATACACCTTCGGTGATAAGACCGAGTTTAAGTACAGAGTACTTACAGCTAAAGGATTCAAGGAAATCCAGGCTACTGTAAACGATAAAGTTCCAGCTAGACCTGGCGAGAAAGTTTACTTGCAGAACGGTGCTATTGCTAAGTATCACATGAATCCTTCAACAGCAAGCTTGGAAGGTGCACAATTCAGCTTCTTCACAAACCTTGCTGAGGTATATACACGTTCTGGTGAAGAGACCATCGCTACTCCAAAAGAGGCTAAATATGTTGCCAATGGCAAGAACACAGTTGTTGATGGTATTTTGAGCGTTCCATTCACTATCAATACCAAGAAAGTTAATGCTTTGTTCACAGAATGGGCAAAGGGCAAGGATTCTAAGGGCAATCAAATCACAGACCCTGAAATCAAAAACAATGGTTGGGAAGATCTTGAAGACAACCAGGCATACGGCTCTAAGTTGCCATTCATTGCTCTTCAGGCTCAGATGAAGGATACAACTATCACATCTGACTATGCTGTTGTAACTCCTGCTAAGTACATCCTCAAGGCTCTCGCAGATAATGCTCCTGAGACAGGTCTTGACCAGAACACATTCATCAAGGGTGACCCACATACAGGTGTTATTGGTGACAACCACCTTTATACAACTTTGTATGGTACTAATTTAGAGCAATATGGTAAGACATTGGCAGATGCCGAGACACATGGTGTTATCACAATGCCAGCTACTCACTCTGTAGTATATAATGAGACCATCGACTTGAAGCCATTCGTAGAGACTCACTTCGACTACGAGACATTCGCTAAGTATGGCAAGTCATTTAAGGATCAGACTATGAACGATGCTGAGCTTGAGGCTCTCGGCTTGCACTATGAGTTCATCCCTATCGACTATTACCTCGGTAAGGAGACAACTAGTGAGACCGCTCACTTCGAGCAGATTGGTGGCAAGACTTCTGGTGTATTCGCTCCTCGTTCTGTTGATGAAAACGGTAATACCATCAAGGGCCAGACTGCAACTAAGGAAGCTGTAGAGCGTGAGCCATTGGTTCGTGTAAACTTGGTTGATGGCGAAGGCAACATCGTACTTTATGGTTACATCAAGGTTCGTATCGTTGAGAAGCCAGTTGTTGACATGAAGGTTGAGGTTAACCTCGGCGACTTGTACTTCAACTGTGGTGATGAGGGCAAGATGACTTGGTCACAGGTTGAGAACCTCATCCTCTCTAAGTTGGGTACAGACGGTATGACCAAGCAAGCTTTCGAGAACGAATACTATCTTGAGACTGAGGGTGATCATAAGGTAATGCCTACAATTAAAAATGGTGGGTACTTGTACAATGCTGGAGCTAAGTGGTATGCAGTACGTTACTCTGACGCAGACAAGACCAAGATGGTTAGCGACGCTGACTCTTACGGTCGTGTATGGTACACACCTCATGACAACGCTACTGGCGGTCAGGGTTGGGATAACCAGACCAACGTATTGGTTTGGAACTTCACAACAGATCCTAAAGCAGGTAATATGAATGCAGCTTCTTACAAGAAGTTGATGGAGGAAACTGGCGTTTCTTACGCTTCTAAGGGTGAGAATACCAAGGCTCTCTATACATGGGTACGCTTCGTCCACAAGTTGAACGGTACTTCTATCTGGGTTAAGTTGAACTTCGCTCCTAAGAAGCTCCACTTCGAGTATGGTAAGATTGCCAACAAGGACTTGCACCACTGGTTCCAGTTGAACTCTACAAACGTTCCTGGTGGTGAGAACGACCTCGATGTTCACGCTAACGTTCCTACTCCTGCAGAGTATGGTCAAATAGCTCTCACAGCAGACAAGTTTGACAAGGACTTGTTGGAGTACTGGAGAGACAAGCAGGTACTTGTAACTCTTGAGGGTAACAAGGATAAGTTCGATAAATTCTATAATGCAGACGGCACCGCAAAGACACAGTTGGACTTCGGCTTCGTATTGCCTAAGAAGGATGTAAACTCTACTGTAAATGCTGTAAATGGCACATGGGATGTTAAGGGTGCTTCTGGTTCTGTTTGGACTTTGAAACTTTCTGACAACAACCACAAGATTATTGCAATTCAGCAGGATGGTGTTGCATTGGCTCGCCCTGAGACAGTCGCTGAGCTTCGTAAGAATACTTACGACCACAAGTACTCTATCCTCCACTACTACGGTGATGAGGGTATCAATGACAACGCTGCTACCGACCTCCTCAACAACATGGGTCGTCGTGACGCAAAGGGCAATGACATCAAGAACGATTACTTGACAAACAACATTGATAAGACATTCACTGCTTATCTTGAGGTAACTCTCTCTGATGACCCTTGCTACCAGCCATTGGTTGAGAACAACTTGTTCAACGTTCGCTTCCTCCGTCCAATCAACGTAGCTCCTAAGAATGTAACTTGGACCGATGCTTTGAATGCGGAGGAGTCAGTTAAGTTGACAGACTTGGTTAGCATCAAGGATTGGCGTGACTACAGCGTATTGGTAAATGGCAATTACGCTGATAACACCAACGCACAGGTTCCTTATAAGTACTACAACATCACAGACTTGGCAGTAATTCGTGAGGAAATCCGTTCAGACGCTATGGAAGAGTACTCAGTACGTTCTGCAGCTGCTCTCACCGACGCTAACAAAATCGCTCAGTTGCCTAAGGTTGACAACGTTCCTTCTTTGACAAGCTACAAGATGGTGAATGGTATCACTACAGCAACTTACTTGAAGGTTTACAATGGTAATAACCAGGAGATCTTCAACAGCGAGAAGCATGGTGTATCACCAAACGGTATCTGGACTAAGGGTGCTGGTGATTACATTAACTATGGTAAGATCAACTATGTAAACAATGGTGGTGTTGCACAAATCTTCCACATCTACGTACCAATCGCAGTGAAGTACGCTTGGGGTAATGTGAAGTACAGCAACACAGACAAGCGGACCTCTGGTGTTAAGAAAGACCTTGACTACACTCAGAAGGTATGGGCTGTCATCACAGTCAACAAGACTGTAAACTCTGGCGCAAAGCGTCACTAAAATTTACAGATCATCTTTGAAATAAGGAGGGGGTGTCAACTCATTGACACCCCTTTTATTCTAAATAAACATTTATTGTTATGAAAAAGATCGTATTATTCTTTTTCGGATTGGCTGCCTTGATGTTAGCATCATGCGGTCAAAAAGAAAAGAACGTGAAACAGCTGGAGCAGCAATATCTCGTTCAACCTGTTGATTCTTTTTCGGGCAAGGACACATCCGAAGTTATGTACTTGGTAAATAGCTTCATTGACAAACTCAACCAAAAAGACATCAAATCAGCTGTCTCCATGCTTTCTTATCTAGATGGCAACGATATTGTACCATTGCCTGCTGGACTCGTCAAGCGTCAATGCAATGCCTTGGCCAATGCACAGGGAGTGAAATACACCGTTGACCGTTTGGTGTTCAACGAGGAGAAAGACAATATCGTAAAAGTTAATATCTTGTTGTTTGAAAAGAAGCCAGGCGATACAAGACCTAACAGCATTTCTCTGTATCTCAAACCTATCCGCAAAGACAACAGATGGTATTTGACAACTGTTGACAATATCACTGACTCAAACAACATGGGTGGTACCCAAATTCAAAACTAATTTTAGAGAATTATGAAATCATATAAATATTTATTGGCAACAGCCGTTCTCGCTTCTTTAGGAATGAATACCATGGCACAGGCTACCTATACAGACAAGGATGGCAATGAGTACACATTTAAGAAGCACGCTTTCCTTGATTTGCAAGGCGGTGCTCAATATACCCTTGGTGAGGCTAAGTTTGGTGACTTGATCTCTCCTAACGTTCAGTTGGGTATCGGTTACCAGTTCTCTCCTGTCTTCGGTATGCGTTTGCAGGCTAATGGCTGGCAGAGCAAGGGTGGCTGGAATGGCTACAAGGCAACCAAAGACGGCACTCCTTACACAGCCGACTACAAGTTTAAGTACGTGGCCCCTGGCTTGGACTTCATGTTCAACCTCAGCAACCTCTTCTGTGGTTGGAACCCTAACCGTGTGTTCAACGCTACTGCTTTCATCGGTGGTGGCGCCAACTTCGCTTGGGGCAATGACGAGGTGAATGAGTTGGCTGCAACCATGAAAAATACAAGTGCCTACAACCTGGAGTATCTCTGGGATGGTACCAAGGTTCGCCCTTACGGTCGCGCTGGTATCGACTTGGAGTTTAAGGTAAGCAAGTCTGTAAGCATCATGTTGGAAGGAAATGCCAACATCACTACCGATAAATACAACTCTAAGAAAGCAGGCAACGCTGACTGGTATTTCAATGCCCTCGCTGGTCTTCGCATCAACCTCGGCAAGAGCCACACCAAGACAGAGCCTGTAAAGGAAGCGCCAGTACCAGTACAGAAGTATGTAAAACCAGAGCCAAAACCACAGCCAAAGGTGGAGGAGAAAAAGGTAGAAGAAATCAGACGTGATGTATTCTTCGTTATCAACTCTAACAAGATTGCTTCTAATGAAGAGAGCAAGATCAAAGAGGTGGTTGACTTCCTGAATGCTAACCCAGACGCTAAGGTTGTCGTAACAGGTTATGCTGATGCCGGCACAGGTAATGACAGAATCAATGATGCGATTTCTGCAAAGCGTGCTGCAGCTGTAGTAAAGGTCCTCAAAGAGAAATATGGTATTGAAGAATCCAGAATCACTGAGGATTCAAAGGGTGCTCGTGTTCAACCATTCTCTGAGAATGACAAGAACCGCGTTTCTATCATGATTGCTAAATAAAGTATGAACAAGCCTATGTATATGAAAATGT
>ERZ1031719.51-NODE-51-length-66537-cov-40.693075_pt1 | contig 66537 bp, 36 predicted proteins | sample MGYA00516702_ERZ1031719 | MGnify/ENA primary metagenome ERZ1031719 (study PRJEB33719, sample SAMN04261227) | wastewater metagenome | biome: rural village; feature: human; material: feces | host: Homo sapiens | place: El Salvador | collected 2013-01-07 ...
GTGACAGCATCCGCAGCTTCTCATTCGCAATGATTCTGGGTGTTGTATTCGGTACATTGTCTTCTATCTTCATCGCTTCACCTTTGGCTTACCTCGTTTTGGGTCGTAAGATCAAGGCTGAGCCTGCTGAGGAAGTTGCAGCTGTTGAGGCTAAATAATCAATGAATCTGATTCCCTGTCCGAGTCCTTCGGACGGGGGGAAAGATATAAAACAACAAAAGGTCGCATCCATCAAGGAGCGACCTTTTATTGTTTGTCAGTGATTCCACCGAGAATCGAACTCGGATCAAAGGTTTAGGAAACCTCCGTTCTATCCATTAAACTATGGAACCCTTTGTGGATAGTTTGGATTGCTTGTAAGATGGCATGAACAGCAATTTGTCTGCAAAGATAATGTAAAAATCTGACTTGACAAAGAGAATAGGCAGAAAATCAATGCTATTTTGTTGAGAAACCTTCTAAAATTTGTAATTTTCATGTGTGGATACGACTTTAAAATCTCATAATTATGTTTTTATCTCTTCTTTTATCTTCTTTTTTCACGTTTGTAGAGTTGAATTGTGAAAACCTTTTCGATACCGTACATGATTCTCTGAAGAATGATACGGAGTTTCTGCCAGAGAGTGATTATCACTGGACAAGAACCCGATATTGGAAGAAAATCAATCATCTTTCCCAGGAAATTATTGTTTTAGGAGAGTTGGCTACACCTTATTATATATATAATGGCAGTCTAAGCCAGAGTAAGAAAAATCAGTTGCAAGGTAAGGGACGCCAAAATCAATGGCATTTGCCGGATTTGGTGGCTCTCTGTGAAGTAGAAAATGATTCTGCCATGATTGCTTTGACCAGACGTTCTCTGTTGCGCAAGGCTGGTTATGAATATGTGATGACCTCCTCTCCTGATGAGCGTGGCATAGATGTAGCGTTGATGTATCAGCCTTTTTCATTCCGTCTGCTGCATCATCATGCTATACGTATCAAGCGTTTGTCTAATACTCGTCCTACCCGTGATATTCTTTATGCCAAAGGAATTTTGATGGGGAAAGATACGCTTCATATTTTTGTAGTTCATGCTCCAAGTCGCAGGGGAGGCGAGGTTACTTCCCGTCCTTATCGTCTGCAGGTAGCCAGTCAGTTATCGCAGGCTGTAGATTCTATCTATTCTTTTAATAGTGATGCTAAGATTATTGTGACGGGTGATTTCAATGATTATTCTGATTCTCCTGCATTGCTGTTCCTGGAGCATCATCAGTTGGTGAATATCAGTCAGGATGCGCATGGACGGAATGGAGCTAAGGGTACTTATCGTTACCATGGAGAATGGCGCAGTCTTGATCAGATGTTGTGTAGTCAGTCTTTGGTAGGGCAGAAAATCGCTTGTGAGGTGGGAGATTTGCCTTTCCTTTTGCAGGAAGACGATAAATATGGTGGCAAGAAGCCTTTTCGTACCTTTCTGGGGCCCAGGTATTTAGGAGGGTATAGTGACCATTTACCACTGGTTGCATGGTTTAAGTTATAGGTTGTTGTGAAATAATCTTGAAAAAAATAATCTTGATAAAAGTTGCTTTTTAACAATTAAAAAATGTTGAAACTCATAGAGTTTTGACAAATAATTACTATCTTTGCAATGACTAACCTAATCAATGATGTAATAAACCGAGGAAAGATGAAGAAAATCTTGATATTCTTTGCTATATATATACTATGTTTGCCAATATTCGGTAAATATACGGAAAAGCCATTGTTCTCACATTTGGGTGTGAATGATGGGCTGCCTCATAATACCATTGTGGATTTTGTACAGGACAACCAGGGGGTGATTTGGATTGCCACCAAGGGTGGTCTTGCGAAATTTGATAGCTATGATGTTAAAACTTATCATCACTATTCTAAAAATACGCAAAGTCTTGGCAGCGATTTCATCAATTCTCTTTATAAGGACAGTCAGGGGAGATTATGGGTGTGTACCGATAAAGGTTTGTCGCTCTATCATTTCGGAGCAGATCATTTCAAAAATTTCATTTACCAGCACCGTGCCATCTATAGTGTTGTAGAGCTTGATCCTGTTCATCTTTTGGTGAATGCGGGTCATGAGTTGGTTGTGTTTAATACGACTGATTTGAAATTCCGTAAGTTAGGCATCGCCAAGCTTCCCATCAAGGGAGTTTCGACTTTATTCAAGTATGCTGATGAAATCATGATTGGTTGTAACGAGGGAGTCTATCGATACAATCTCTTGACTAAGAAAATGAGTAGGCTTCATATTCCTGCTGTTGATGGAAATCAGATTCAGTGCTTGTATCGTACTGCGGATACCCATTTATATATAGGTACAGAAGGCTCTGGTCTCTTTGTCTATCATCTTGTGACTCATCAGGTGAAGCATTATACAACCCTTAACTCACAACTCTCTTCTGATTATATCCGTGCATTGTCAGTCAATGAGGATGGAGATTTGTGGGTGGGTACGGTATTGGGCCTGAACGTGCTGAAAAAGAATGGAGTATTGACTCATTTGGATTGTGATGATAAATATTTAGGAAAAGGCACACAACCTTCTATAAGATGTATTAAGAATGATTCTCAAGGCGGTATTTGGTTGGGAACTTACTACAATGGTGTCTGCTATTATAATCCTCGCAAGAACTATTTTGTCAATATGCAGAATATTCCGGGTGTCAACTCCCTGAGCAATAATATCATTGGCTGCATCGTGGAGGACAAGGAGCATCATCTCTGGATAGGAACGAATGGCGGACTTCAGCGATATAATCCGATTACCGAGCATTATGAACTGTTTACTACTGCCAATGGTTTACGTTCCAACGATATCAAAGCACTCTATGTTGACCCTGTTCGTCATCTTCTTTATATCGGTTCGCAGCTGGGTGGCTTGAGCATCATGAATATAGCCACCAAGCAGATACAGACCCTATTGTTGCCAACTTCCAATATGGATGATAATAGCATCTATGCCATTCATCCATTGGAGGGAGGAAATAAATTGCTGATAGGTTCACTTCGTGGACTTAAACTATATGATACAACCACCGGCATTTTCAGGTCTTTGCCAAAGGAAATGAAAGGTGACTGTAATTTCCCTCTCCATATCCGCGCCATCTTTCAGGATGCTTCAGGTCTTATCTGGCTTGGAGGAGAGGATGGTCTGGCTGCTTACCGCTTGCAGCAGGGCAAATTGCAAAAGCAAAAGAAACCAGAAATAGATAGCGAGCTCGCCAGTGCCTGTGTCTTTTCTATCTACCAGGATTACTCTAAAAATATCTGGATAGCCAGTCAGCAGGGATTGTATCAGATTTCTGCCAAGACAGGTAAGACCTGGGGGTATGGAATGGCTGATGGCTTGCCAAGTAATGTAATCTTCAGTATTACACAGGATTCTATGGGCAAGTTCTGGATTGGCACAGGACATGGATTATGCTCATTCCTCATCAAGACTCACCATTTCAAGAATTACCGTCTCAAGGATGGAATCCAGGGCTATCAGTTTATGCCGAATGCAGTTTGCAAGGCAAGCAATGGCTATATTCTGTTTGGTGGAATCAATGGAATCACTTCCTTTAAGCCGGAGTCTTTCACAGATAACCCTTTTGCACCACCGGTTCTGATCACCGAGTTGAAACTCTTTGATAAGATCGTAAAGCCGGGTGATGAAACTGGGCTTCTTACCTCACAGATTTCGCAGACTCAGCGCATCGTATTGCGCCACGACCAGTCTATGATTTCCCTGAAGTTAGCAGTAGCCAATTTTGTTTCTGGTTCGCACAATACCTTTGCCTATAAGTTGGAAGGTTATGATAATAAATGGCATTATCTTACTGATGACCAGAACGTTATCTATTCTTATCTTCCACCAGGAACCTACCGCTTCTTGGTGAAGGCAGCCAATAATGATGATAAATGGAATGAAAAGCCTACCATGTTGGAAATCAAGGTTTTGTCACCTTGGTATGCTACATGGTTTGCCAAATTTATCTATTTCCTGGCTTTTGTGGGTTTACTTTATGCCATATTCCGCTTCTTCCAGAATCGTGAAAGAGAAAAGCAGATCAGAATACAGGAGCATAATGAGCAGATACGCAAGCAGGAGATGTATGAGATGCGCCAGCGCTTCTTCATAGACATCTCGCATGAGTTGCGTACGCCGTTGACTTTGATTTCCTCGCCATTGGAAGAGGTGATGATGCGCCCAGAAGACAGTTGGACCAAGAGCAGACTTCATTTGATACAGAAGAATGTCAACAGGTTGATTCATCTCGTAAACCAGTTGATGGACTATCGTCGTGCGGAATTGGGAGTATTCAAACTCAAGGTGCGCCCTTTGGATCTGGAGGCTATCATCAAGAAAAACTATTCCATGTTTGTGGATAGTGCTGCAAAGCGCAACATTGATTACCAGTATCATTGTGATCTGGAAGATAAGACGGTTCTTTGTGATCCTAATTATCTGGAGTTGATGCTTACCAATCTGTTGTCGAATGCCTTTAAATATACACCAGACGGCAAGTCGATTATGGTCAGCGCAAAAGTAGGAAATGGATTTCTGCAGCTATGTGTAGCTGATACGGGAAAGGGTATTCCTGATGAGCAGAAGAACAAGATTTTCGAACGGTTCTATCAGATCAAGGGCCAGCAGACGGGTGGCTGGGGCATTGGACTTTCCATTATTACCCGTCTTGTGCAGCTCTATCATGGAAAGTTGTCTGTAGAGAGTCAGGTAGGTGAGGGAAGTACCTTTACCATTAGCTTGCCAATCCGTCCGGATGCTTTCACCCAGGAGGAGATTGCTACAGAGGAGGAAATCAAGGCAAGAGACATAGACAGCTTCTATGGTTCTCATACATTGGAAGAGTTGAAGGATATGGAAGCTTCCCAGAAAGAGGTTTCTGCTGATTCTGACAATACTTCTTCAAACGCTTCTTCCGTAAGAGAAGAGGCTGTAGCAGGAAATACCTTGGGAGAAACTGAAGATGAAACCTCTGAAGCAACTGGGGATGAGGCTTCTGTAGATAAGGTATTGGTTGTAGAAGATAACCGGGAAATCAGGCATTATCTGAGTCAATCGCTTTCTGAAAATTATCAGGTCTATGAGGCTTCTAATGGTAAGGAGGCTTTGGCGATATTGTCAGAGAATGAGGTGAATCTGATTCTTACCGATGTCATGATGCCTGAGATGGATGGTATTCAGCTCTGCAATGCAGTCAAGAGCCATCTGCAGACGAGCCATATTCCTGTTATCATCTTGTCTGCCAAGGTGGATGTGGAAGAACAGTTGGCAGGATTGAAGATGGGAGCAGACGATTATATTCCGAAACCGTTCTCGCTGGCCATTGTCAAGGCTAAAATCTTCAATATCCTGCGTACTCACAAGCTGATGATAGAGCGTTACCGCCATTCCAAGAAGATTGAGCCGCCGAAGATCACGGTCAACTCTCTCGATGAGGAATGGATGGAGAATGCACTTGCTGTCGTCAAGAAGCACTTGAACGATGATAAGTTCTCCACCGATATCTTTGCCCGTGAGATGCTGATGAGCCGTACGAGCCTCTACACCAAGATGAAGGCTCTTACTGGAGAAAGCGTCAAGGAGTTTATCCGTCGCATCCGACTCAATACTGCAGCGGAAATGATTCTGCGCAATGAGCATAGCATTGCGGAAATCAGCTTCCTGGTAGGTTTTGCCACTCCTTCCTATTTCACCACAAGTTTCAAGAAATATTTCGGATGTCTGCCTACTGAATACATCAAAAAACAGACTGAAGGGGAAACAGAGGAAGAAGAGCGGGAAGAAAACTGATTTTTAAGTTGAAAAACTAATTTCTGTAATTTTCGAGAAATTAGGTGTCATTGTTACCGTCCCTGTACCCACTTTGATTTTTCCCTGCCCACGGAAAAATTCTTGCGTGGGCAGGGAGAAAAAAATACCCGGGTAGAGAAGGGAAAATTTAAGATTGGTTTTTTGGCAATTATAGTTGTGTTGCCCAAATTGTAGTCCTTAGTTTGGGCACTTGTTGCCCACCTCGTGAGCAACGGTTGCTCGTCTCATGTTCGCCGGTTCCCCATCACGTGGTCCCCGAGGGACCGCTTGAAGAGCATGGCAGGAACTTCTGGAGGGGTAGAGAATAATGATGTAGTTTCCTATATTTAGTTGACTACATTAGCTTTTGGTGAAGTCAATTTCATCAGAGAAGTGCTCGAATTCAACATCATGATATCCGTAACTAACGAATAGTTGTTTGATGTATTCCTGTTGTTCTGGCAGGAGTTTGAGTTTTCCCAATTTGTATCGGTAGTATTGTCCTTTGCTTCCGAGATATTCTCTCATTTTGGCTCGCAGTGCAGGCGCGTCTTTCACTTTTATTTCGGCAAAGAGTTTGTCGAATCCCCATGCCATTTTCACGACACGCAGCGGTGCGAAGTACTTGCATTTTCCGTCTTTCAGAGCATTTGGAAAAATGGCTTCTCCTCTATCCTTCTTGTCTTTATCGTAGAGTGCAGATAGATAGTGTATGCATTTGTCTTTCATCGGACATGGTTCGGTGAAGCAATAGGTGATGATACTAGGTACGTTTCCATACTCAAAAGCTTGTTTCAACAATTCCTTTTCATCCATTTTTCTTTAAGTATTAAGAATAAAACTTTTTTGTTTTATTAAACGCAAAGATAGCCTATTTATTGCCTGGGGATGGGATTATTATCAGTTCTTAATGCATTTTTTCGAAACTTTTTCTCTAAAAGTTTTGTTATTTCGAATAACAATTTTATCTTTGCAGCAACATACTCACCCCGCTTCCCTTTAGAGCAGCGCGCTCAGGGTGAGTTTTTTTTGTCTTTTTTGCCATCTCATAAAGTATTAATTTAAAAAGTTACAACTATGATATTATCATTTTTATCAAAATCTCATTATGCAAGAATTGCAGTATCAAGCCTGTTGCTTCTATTGATGAACATAGCTTACGCAGGGGTTGATAGGACTACATTTGATAATGCACCAATCGATACCAATACAATGCCATCAGGCGAAGATGATTATCAAAAGGAAATCATCGCAAAATTTGGTGACTTGTATTTTGATTCATCAGAAAATCCAGAGGTGACGACTTCTGGAATGGCAATGTGGTGTACCAAACAAGAGAAACGATACAAGAACAATGTGGCAGTTTATTCTGCTAAGTTGAATGGTCTGCCATTGCAGCCAACATTGGAAGACTGCCTAAAACAGGAGAATGATTGCTGGAACAAGTTGCAGGCTTCGCTCAACAAGTTTGATGCCATGTATCTTAGATTGTATTATTATACAGGTGGTACGATGAGGATTATTTGTCAAGCAGATGCGCCTATGAACATCGCCTATATCCGGATGGCTTGCCTGAAGGACGATTATGAATTGTTTGCCAATAAGCAAGTTCCGTCATTTGCAAAGATGAAGGTTATCGACACTTCGGCTTGGAGCGAAGAGTTACACCAGGCTCTAACCTCTGTTAAATACGAAACTCAGGACAAAGAGTTGATTGAGTCTTGTGGTAGTGAATCAGAATACAAACAACAGTATTGTCAACTGGAGAAATATGCAATTGAGACCAAGACTTTGCTGGCAAGATGGGTGGCTCAACGTAGAAATGCAGAGCAACTTCTTTCTGACTCACAACAAGGCAATTACAGAAATCATACACTGATGGTTGTCAATGCATTATCATATCATTTATATAGTAACAGAACGTTGTGATAAAGGAATATAAGGAAAACAATCCTGATGTTCCTTGTAATATGCGAGCTATCAGTCCATCATTAGGTTCTTGTTTTATTTCTTCTTTGTTCATGCAAAAACAGTTCCGCTACTTTTGGTTATCTTTCAACCCCTTTTCCAATTCCTCGATAGTCGGCATAGATGATTTGAAGTCTTTCGGGAAGAGTTTGGAGAGCTGATATTCCGATATACCCATTGGTTCCTTGTATGACTCCAAGGCATATTTAGCCACTACGTTGTCTTTGTCCTTACAGATAAGCAAGCCAATGGTAGGATTATCTATATCGGTCTTTGAAATCGTCCGCAGTTTGCGGACGATTTGCCTGTAATGGTTCCTACCAAGATTACACAATCTAACCGTCATCTTACCACAACGCAATCTTGCCTGCAATACCCAAATCAAGAGTTGCTGTTGCAATACCCAATGCTTGAAACACACGGCTCATGGTTGGTAATGTGATAACACTTGTACCTTTCTCCAACTTTGAAATCTGAGCACGCTGCACCCCGATACGCTCACCAAGCTGTTCTTGTGTGAGGTTTTGTGCCAATCGAGCCTTGCGTATGGCTTCGCCTACAATATAGGCGTTCACATCTTCTTTGAGCTTGGCTTCCATGGCTTCGCGCTCTGGTGTACCTCTTTTACCCCAAAGTTTATCTTTCATATTGTCTGCTGGTATCAATTTCATCTGTGCCATAATGCTATTTCTTTTTATTGTTAAAATACTCTTTTCTTATCTCTTCTGCTTTGGCAATCTCCTTTAAAGGTGTTTTTTGAGTTTTCTTGACTATGCCATGTGTGGCAATAACCAAAGTCTCTTCCTCAGTATCCAAAAAGGCTTGTGCTTCTTCTGTCAACACCACTTTTAGCTTGTTGATGCCCATTTTGTTTTGAATTATGGTACAAAGATAATGATTTGTTTCCAAACAACGATACAAAATTCGGTTTTTCATCTCTATCAGCCCCACTTTTAACACTCTCACTACTTGTTAGTATCAGATATGTAACTTGCTCACTCTTTTATTTCCCTAAATTTGAAGATTCAAAAATATGGAAGAGGAAAATGACTTATACTATAAAAAGTTTCCAACCAAAAGGCGATATTTTAGTCTATGACAATCCAAGCAGTTGAAGCATTCATATAGACAATGAAAACGGGATGGTTCCAATCGAACCATCCCGTTTGGGTTGAGCGGGCCTCAGTTATCACTAACTTTATTTGATGGCCCTGGTCTTTATATTGACGTGATCAGTTTGTGTTTGTTTATGAACCGTCCCATTGACGGTATCATTTAATGTGGAATTTCTCAATTCCGAATATTCAAAACTTACATTTAATAGAGCGTAGCTTCATCATTCAGTCCCTTGCTCAACAGCAGCAGATTATGCGACCACGGCAAAAGTGCTACGCTCCGTAGCACTTTCTCATCATGCCCAGCGTAACGCTCATAAAATTTCTTCATGTTCCAAAGTTGACGTGACGAAACGCCCATCTTTGGATAGCGTTCTTTCAGGTCTTCCGACAATCTTCTTACTACGCTGTCTTTACAGAGCCTATCTTGCGTCTGAGTTTTCCACCTTTCTCTATATACCGCTTCCGTCCTGACTGCAATCGGAATGAGATATTATCACGTTCCAATTGCGCACAGGTCGAAAGCGTGGCTTCATTATATTACTTTGGCTTGCAACCAATCGTCTTAAAATCTTGGATAACGTCTTTGACACTGTTACGAAATGCCTGCATCGGGGCTTCCGGTATGGGTATAGACATTAAAAAGGTAACACTTTTACCTTGAAAACCACTTTGTTTGGCTGGTAAAGTATGATTTTAAGGTTCGATTTAATATTATTAAATATAAATATGTCAAAGAATTCCACTCTTGCGTGATTTTTCTCGCTAAAAAGTTTGTATTATCAATGATTATTCGTATCTTTGCAGCAACAGAATCCGCCACGCTTCCCATTTGAACAGCGAACCAGGGCGGGTCTTTTGCTTTTATGGGAACATTAAGATTATACACTAAACAGGCTCTTTCTATTTCCGAACAAATAGAACTACTAAAAAGTAGAGACTTAAATATTGCTGATTCATCCAAGGCTGCAAAATTTCTTGGAGAGGTCAGTTATTTTCGTTTTGTCCAATACCTTCGTCCTATGGAGGCAGACAAGACTACGCATCAATTTAAGCCTAATAGTAGATTTGAAGATGCCGTAGCTCTCTATAACTTTGATATAGGGTTGAGAGATTTGATGTTCAAGGCTGTTCAACGATTAGAGATTGCTTTGCGCACAAAGATTATACAAGAGTTTTCTTTGGCTCATGGACCGTTTTGGTTCTTTGATACAAATCTTGTTGACGATGAACACAAGTTTATTGAGAATATGAACTCCATAGATAGAGAACTTCAACGTAGCAAGGAGGACTTTATCAAAGAGCATAGGCGCAACTATGACAAGCCGATATTCCCTCCAGCATGGAAAACGCTTGAACTTGCATCTTTCGGCACGCTTTCAAAACTCTATTACAATTTCAGTGATAAGAAGTTGAAGAAGCGTGTAGCTCGTCAATTTAATCTTCCACAGCATGAGGTGTTGGAAAGCTGGATGCGTAGTGTAACTGTCCTGAGAAACTGTTGCGCTCACCACTCACGACTTTGGAATCGTTATCTTTCCAATGCTCCACAAATGAACGCTTCTTTACGTGGTGCATGGGTGAACATTGATGGTGTTGATGCGAACAAAGTATATGCTATAGCCTGTTGTATAGCATATTGGCTTGATTCCATGGGATATGGATTGGACTTCAAGAATGAACTCAAATCATTACTCGCTTCTTATCCACAGGTAGATCCGACAGCAATGGGATTCCCTGAAAATTGGATTTCGGAGCCTCTATGGAGATAACTTTATAGATAAAATACAGGCTTTCTTCTTGATATATGAACTTTTTGATGTAAATGAAAGTTAAATACGTTAAAGATTATCCATTCCGTATCAAAATAAAACCTATATTGCCACTTTTCTACCGTTTAGAGCGTATAATACTGATAATCAACTAATAATATATTCTATCATTGTAGTTCCCTATCTAAGGTTGTCATCTCTGATAGTGTGACTAGGATTGGAAAAAGTGCATTTTTTTATTGTAGTTCTCTGTCTTACATTGCTATCCCTTATAGTGTGACTAGCGTAGAAAATATTGCGTTTGGAGGTTGTAATTTCTCAAACGATTTTAAACAAGAATTAATCTCCCGGTTTGGAGATAATATATGTTAAATCATTGTGAATATATTTTAGTCATTATGATATGAAAAGTATATAAGAGGGTGTGTCATAAGTCTATGACGCACTCTCATAGAGCGGGGAGTTGAAAAATTAAGATAAAGCAGCAGATCAGCGGTTGTTTCCGAACAGATAGCGGTGCCGATGATTTTGCCAAGTTACACTCCATCGCAGAAACTGCAGTGAAGAACGGAAATTCAATGCGTTTAAATTTGCATGTTACAAATGCAATTCTTGTTGCAGTACAGCCGTAAGACGATTACTTATGCTTATAGTGGTGCTTCAATGGGTGCTGAGTAGTTATTACTCAAATTTTCTTTGTTACATCTTGTTAAAGATTAGCCTTGAATCAGATATTTATTAAAAGAAATCACTATATTTGCATCTTTAAAACTACGCTTGTATAGCAATTCACAGAAAGCCATCGTTTGGAAAATGAGATTATGAAGCAGTTTGGGTAGAGACATTGTTGCCCTTAAAGCAGAGGCTCGATGGGGTAGTAAGTTCTATAAAAATCTTAGCAGGGATTTAAAAGAAGCAAACCCTTTGGCAACTTGCTTCTCGCCGAAGAATCTTCTATACATGAAGAATTTTTATTGTATGTACCTACCATATACAGAAATTGGTCAGCAACTTGCAGACCAATTAGAGAAGAAAGATTTTTCATCTCAACATAGGGCAAAAAATAGTAGCTTTGAAATTAATCAGCAACTTGCTGACCAATTAGAAAAAGATATATTCTCCATTCCATGGGGACATCACATGCTATTGATAGATAAGTTTTTAACAGTGCCTCAAAAGGAACGTTATTTGCCAATGCCTGATTATGACAAATCAACAGCAACAGAAGTTGTCTTGACCTTGCCTGGTACAGTTATTGATGAGAATTATAGTCTCTTACTATTAGAAAACAAAAATATGACTTATACTATAAAAAGTTTCCAACCAAAAGGCGATATTTTAGTCTATGGCAATCCAAGCAGTTGAAGCATCCTCCTAATATGCGAGCTATCAGTCCATCATTAGGTTCTTGTTTTATTTCTTCTTTGTTCATGCAAAAACAGTTCCGCTACTTTTGGTTATCTTTCAACCCCTTTTCCAATTCCTCGATAGTCGGCATAGATGATTTGAAGTCTTTCGGGAAGAGTTTGGAGAGCTGATATTCCGATATACCCATTGGTTCCTTGTATGACTCCAAGGCATATTTAGCCACTACGTTGTCTTTGTCCTTACAGATAAGCAAGCCAATGGTAGGATTGTCTATATCGGTCTTGAATTGGTGGTTGATGGCAGATACATAGAAACTTAGTTGCCCCAAGAATGATGGATGGAACGACTGGGCTTTTAGCTCAATGACCACATAGGCATGGAGGTGGGCATTGTAAAACAGCAAGTCTGGGAAGAACTCCTGCTGACCTACCTCCAAACGAAACTGTCTGCCCATATAGGAGAATCCCTTTCCTAGTTCCAAAAGAAAACGTGTTACATTGTTCCCCAATTCTTCCTCAATGTCATGCTCGTCATATTCTTACAAAGAACAAAGCCTTATCCATATTGCCCTTGCACTTATCTATGATACGACGATGGTGGTCCCAAGGAATAAGAAAAAGCAATTTGAAAGAGGGTGTGTCATAAGTCTGTGACGCACCCTCATTTGTTTATACGACTTTATCCGAACAGGTCGTCCATTGTAATTTGTACTTGAGCCAAGGCTGCATACTGTGTAAGGCGCACGCCAAAAGTAGTAATCATCGTTGGGATAATGCCACTTTTTATCCCTGTTTCTGCCACGAAATCAGCCATACGATTACGAATGCGCATATCCTCCTCCTTAGTGATCGTGTAAGGCATCTGCGAATACTTGATTTCGCATAGATTCACGAGATTATCGGCACGTTCTATCAGTAAGTCGATTTGCGCAGCTGGCTTTGAAACCTTACTTCGCCAAGAATAATACTCGGTATGGATTTGGTCTATCCCCAAGAAATGCTTGATTTGAGGAATATGCAACATACAAACTCGCTCAAAAGCCAAACCATACCAAGTATTTTGACGAGGTTTTCCCATCAAGTGAGTCCAATATCCCGTGTCCGTCGTACCAGGATGGCAAAACGTCATATAAAATAATGTATAGAGGTCGGTGAGCTGAAAGATTTGATCTTTCTGCTTTATCTTCTTATCCCTGGTATTATACCCTCTTACGAAATCGCAATTTATCAATTCACTAAGAACCTTTGTCAAAGTTCCACCCGATTTCAGCTTCAATTTCTCCATGATTTCCTTTCGGGTCATACCTTGTCTGCATGAGGCAAGTACCTCTATGACACGCATATAGGCCTCAGAATTTCTAAACAAGGACGAATATAGTCTTCCATATTCTCGCTTCAGTTCAGCGTGGGATGAGAAAAACAATCTGTCGACATTCCCTTCCACACCTTGCTTTTTATCCAACAAACTGAGATAATAAGGCACCCCACCCAGGATGCTATATATCTGAAGGATAGAAATGCGAGTCCATGAGAATCCATAAGCTTGCAGCATCAGTTCCGTCTCACGAAGAGTAAAAGGAGCAAGATACATCTCGTGCGTTATCCTATTATGAAGCCCACCATGACTATCTATCAGATTAGCTATCATCCACGACGTGGCACTGCCACAAACGATAAGCATGATTTCACTTTGGTAAGCTGCCCATCCGTTCCAAAAGTGCTCAAAAGCCTGTTGGAAACCAGATTTCGGCGTATCCAAGCATGGTAGTTCATCGATAAAAACAACGAGTCGTTCTCCTTTCATTTTTGCCTTTAACAACTGTTTTAATGCCTCAAAAGCCTCTGTCCAATTCGTAGGAATAGGCTGTTTGGAATCTCCATATTCCCTCAGCGCAAACCCGAAATTAGAGAGTTGCGCCTCAGCTGGTGCCTCTATAGACCCAGACATATCAAAGGCAAACTTATCACGGAAGAGATTTCTCACAAGATAAGTCTTGCCGATACGACGCCTGCCATATACAGCCACAAACTCAGCTTTGCCAGAATGATAATATTCTGTCAACAGCTCGATTTCTTTCTTTCGTCCGATAATTTGCTCCATACCTTTTTAATCTAACTTTAATGATGGTGCAAATATAAGATAATTATCCGAGAAAAACAAGGATTCTTTAGCCAAATCGATGAATTTTAACTCGATTTGGCTATAGAATAGGTTATACTTTAGCCAAATCGAGCAATTTTTCTTCGATTTGGCTATAGAACGCCTTGTAGTTGCCTTTCTATTTCATCCTTTCAACTATCCCTTAGAACTGATAATAAACTGAGCCCACTTTAAAAAGTAAGGCCTGTTTAAAATGTTTATATTTCACGAAAATAATCTCTGATTTATGCCGTTATCTGGAGTGTTTTTCGTATCTTTGCCATACTTAAAGAAGTTTTCTGCAAAAATACAAATCTTTTGCGGAAAGGCAAAGCCCGAGCTTGTGAAAGTTTGGGCTTTGTTGTAAATAAAAATGTTTTTTAAAGATTTCGTATCTGTGAAAAGGCAAAAAATAAAAAGGGGTGCGTCACAGACTTATGACACACCCTCTTCTATTTTCCTATCATATCTATAGTTGTGCCGTTAAGTTAAGTAGTCAAATAGTCTTCAAGTAAGAATGGGATGACTCCGACATATATTACTCCATCATCATCTACCCACATCTTTTGGCTACCATCGAGTACTACAATTTTACGGAAGAAGTCGTCTGTGTTATGCAGAGAGAATGTTTCTTGTTTTTTCTTTTCGGGAGTGTTGACATTTAAGGCAGATTGAATATATACCTTTTCGCTGCCAATGTTGACTACAAAATCAATTTCATATTGACATCGTTTGCGTTTGCCGTCAAGCATTTGGTCAACCTCTACAACTCCAACATCAACATTGTACCCTCTATGCAAAAGCTCGTTATACAACATATTCTCCATTAAATGTGAGCGTTCTTGCTGCCTAAAGTTTAGCTTGGCATTTCTTAATCCAAGATCAACTGCATAGTACTTCTGGATGGTATTGAAATACTTTCTTCCTTTGACGTTATATCTTTTTGCACTGTTAAAAAGAAAGGCATCTTCCAGATAGTCGAGATAGTTTTTTATTGTGTGATCTGATGTTGACTTATCTAATAGTGAAGCAGCTGTACATGCCAGTTTATGAGGGTTGGTCAGTGATCCTATAGATGAGGATAGTGCATCTACTAAAGCACTTAGAACAACATCGTCTTTTAGCTTGTATCTTTCCACAATATCCTTCATATATACATTTGTAAAAAGTCCTTGTAGATACTTGGCTTTTTCTTTCTCATCTTGCTCTAAAACAGCTAAAGGCATGCCGCCATACATCATATATTGTTCGAGAGCATCTGCTTTTTCTAATTTGGAATATTCAAAGAATTCTTTAAAGGTTAAAGGAAAAATCCGAATCTCTGTACCACGATCTCGAAAGTTGGTCACTATGTCTTTTGATAGCATTTTTGAATTAGAACCTGTAACATAGATGTCAAGATTTGGGCGAGACATCAGGTCATTCAGTACATCATAGAAAGTAACATATAGCATATCTTTGTCTTCCTCTGGTACTAAAGATTCATCTATATCCGTATTCTTTACTTTATATGATAATTGAATTTCATCTATCATCACGTAATATTTCTTATCTTCAACTCCTGTTTGCTCTATTATATAGTCATACAGTTTGTTGGGATTTCTGAACTGGATGTTGGATTTTCTGTCTAATGCAAGTTCTACAAAGCTATCAGCACTGACGCCACCCTCTATAAGCTTTTGCTTAAAAAGGGTGTTTAGTAGGTATGATTTTCCGCAGCGTCTGATGCCGGTGATAATCTTTACCTTTCCATTCCATCTTTTCTGCATAAGCAGAGATATGTATTCCTTTCGCTCTATTACCATATTTTTAACTTTAGACGATTCTTACTGCAACTTTTGTCGCAATTGCGACTGTTTTTGCACTGCAAAGATAGACATTTATATTGAAATTCCCAAATCTTACTGCAACTTTTGTCGCAATTGCGACAAAAGTTGCAGTAGAACGTGGAAAATATGCATATTGACTTATACTATAAAAAGTTTCCAACCAAAAGGCGATATTTTAGTCTATGACAATCCAAGCAGTTGAAGCATTCATATAGACAATGAAAACGGGATGGTTCCAATCGAACCATCCCGTTTGGGTTGAGCGGGCCTCAGTTATCACTAACTTTATTTGATGGCCCTGGTCTTTATATTGACGTGATCAGTTTGTGTTTGTTTATGAACCGTCCCATTGACGGTATCATTTAATGTGGAATTTCCCAATTCCGAATATTCAAAACTTACATTTTTTAGAGTCGTATTTATTACTTTCAGATAAGCTTTACCAGAGGAAGCCATTTGGGCTTCGATGATCCAGTTGCCGATACGGAACGTGTCTCCATGGCTGGAAATCTGTTTCAGAGCGGTCTTGGAGTCAGCCACTTGCATGATGGCAAGCACTCTTGTTGCAGGGTCGAAATTGTTGTCTACTCGTGCCAATGCCTGTGTCTCATACATTTTGAGTTTAATGGCATTGAGAAGCAAGTCGCGATTCCAACCTTTGGTTACGGTTTCCTGCGCATAATAGAGCGTAGCTTCATCATTCAGTCCCTTGCTCAACAGCAGCAGATTATGCGACCACGGCAAAAGTGCTACGCTCCGTAGCACTTTCTCATCATGCCCAGCGTAACGCTCATAAAATTTCTTCATGTTCCAAAGTTGACGTGACGAAACGCCCATCTTTGGATAGCGTTCTTTCAGGTCTTCCGACAATCTTCTTACTACGCTGTCTTTACAGAGCCTATCTTGCGTCTGAGTTTTCCACCTTTCTCTATATACCGCTTCCGTCCTGACTGCAATCGGAATGAGATATTATCACGTTCCAATTGCGCACAGGTCGAAAGCGTGGCTTCATTATATTACTTTGGCTTGCAACCAATCGTCTTAAAATCTTGGATAACGTCTTTGACACTGTTACGAAATGCCTGCATCGGGGCTTCCGGTATGGGTATAGACATTAAAAAGGTAACACTTTTACCTTGAAAACCACTTTGTTTGGCTGGTAAAGTATGATTTTAAGCCCTGATTTAACATTATTAAATATAAATGTGTCAAAGAATTCCACTTTATCGTGCTTTTTCCTGCTAAAAAGTTTGTATTATCAATGATTATTCGTCTCTTTGCATCGTCAGTTCCCACCAAGCCTCTCAACGATGCTCAAATGCGTGGGGCTTTTTTGTATATATACGTTTACTCTCAAAATACGCTAATGGAAAGATTACCGCACTTCATGAAACATTATATGACAGAGGCAGACTTGATGGCTCTTTTATTTCCCTAAATTTGAAGATTCAAAAATAGGGAAGAGGAAAATGACTTATACTATAAAAAGTTTCCATCCAAAAGGCGATATTTTAGTCTATGACAATCCAAGCAGTTGAAGCATTCATATAGACAATGAAAACGGGATGGTTCCAATCGAACCATCCCGTTTGGGTTGAGCGGGCCTCAGTTATCACTAACTTTATTTGATGGCCCTGGTCTTTATATTGACGTGATCAGTTTGTGTTTGTTTATGAACCGTCCCATTGACGGTATCATTTAATGTGGAATTTCCCAATTCCGAATATTCAAAACTTACATTTTTTAGAGTCGTATTTATTACTTTCAGATAAGCTTTACCAGAGGAAGCCATTTGGGCTTCGATGATCCAGTTGCCGATACGGAACGTGTCTCCATGGCTGGAAATCTGTTTCAGAGCGGTCTTGGAGTCAGCCACTTGCATGATGGCAAGCACTCTTGTTGCAGCTTGGTTGGCTATATTAGCTGTGAAATGCCATTGTTTAGGGTATTTCGCCGTAATACCCGATTTCGGATTGGCAAAGAACTCATCTGTCTGGCTCATCGTCATAGCGTCGTTGCAGAAAAGACGGGTCTGTGCTACGAATCCCTTGGTTGCATTCTCCGTAGTGAGTGTCTTCAGGTCGTTGTCGATGTCAAAAGCCACCTGACTGTGCAGGAGCCAATCCCATCTTACAGGACTTGTTGCCTCCAACTCATCGTACATCAGCATGATATTGTCTGGATAGAGCATCAATATATGTCTTCTGTATTTCTTGAGTGGTGTGGCGCCGAAGCCGAACTCTGGAGTTTGTGAAATACCTGCAGCCTTGAAAGCGTCTATCCACATGTCGTCGTTGGATATTCCGCTGTAGGCATGAGAAGCATCTCCCAGGCAGTAGGCGATATGATCGCCGCCCATGGCTCTCGTAATGTCGCCATAACCTGTGGTAGAGAATGGCTGGCCGATGCCATCTACTAAGATCGTGTTGTGTGCACGACTGTGACGGTAGGACAGAATGTTGTGCTTGTCGCTGAAGTTCTGGTAGTAACCAGTACTGTTATAGACGTAGTCACCGCGATAGAGCACATTGAAACTATTCTGGTCTGCCAACGTATGGCTTCCTGATCCGAAGGTGCTTGAACGGAATGACATGGCAAAGTCGTTATCAACGTTTTTTACATCAGAGTGAGCGATTACCTCGCCCATGTCTTCCAGCCACATCATCTTAGGATGACTGTCAGGGAAGTCGGAAACATAGTCATTCTTCTGGCAGTTTGCCATGCGGTAGAGGCGCAATTCCGGGTCGTTTCTTAAAGACTTCGGCTGCTGTGCAGCGTACCATCCTGCGTAAGCATCTCCCAGTTCTCTTGCCAGGAAGTCTGCATAGGCTACTCGCTGCCTCTGTGGCGTATCGTACCATTCCCATCCATCTCCGAAACCGAGGCTCTTGGATGATGGAGGCCATGTATAGACGATGGTTTCTCCAGCCTTCTTGAACCATGGATGCAGGAGGAAGTTGCTCTGTGCGATGTGGCTGAACAGTTTCGGAACATAGTAGAGTGTCTCTACATTGTTGGCAAAATACTTGGTTCCGTTCTGCCATCCTCCATCACGGTTGTAACCCATTGATGGTGCGCGAGCAGTCCAGAGTTCATAGTAGTATTCCATGATAGGGAGCACCTCATCGCGGTAGGCAGGTTTGTCGCAAAGCAGGAATGCGCATTGCATCAGCACTCTCATGTTCTGTTGCCAGAAGTGGTTGTCGAAGATATGGTTTTCCTCGTATGTACATTGGCGAGGATAGTAATATCTCAACAGGCGCATCAGAATCTTCTCTACTTGCTCTCGCTCGGTCGTTGTCAACTCTTCATAAAATTCGTCATAAATAGGTATCAGGCAGAGGGCTATGTCTGTGCTTTCAAAGTTGGATGCGAAGAGTCTGCTGTCTGGCAATGGAGTAGAAAGAAGTTTGCGGAACACGCTGAGCATCTTTTCCTTGTAGTTAGCGTGCTGCTTGGCAAATGTCTTGTCCTTGCTTGCCACGCGTTCGCTCTTGGTCATCACGTATGCCGTGTGCAGGTAGAGTGTTGTGTATTTCAAGGTCTTTCCTGCATTGGCCCAAGGGTTTGCCATTCCATCTACATCTCTATCTACTTCTGTATTCGCCAGGTTGATCATCGCCTTGTAATCTACTAATGATTTCACTTTGTCCTGTGCTTCCGGTAATACCTCATTGAGGAAACAGTAGAGTCTCGGATGTGTGGTAGGAATATTCTTCTCGATGGCAGCGAATGCCGGTGTTATGAAGTTGTCTGCATTTCCTTCCACTTTGAATTGATAGCTTTTGCTCCAATCGGTGACTTTTCCGTCCTTCGACTTCTGACGGTAGCGCCAGTACCATGTTCCGTTTTCCAAAGTGCGATGAGGATTGTACATGCACCATGCCTGCATGGCTGATTGGGTAACCGATGTTTCAAAGTTAGGATCTTGCGAAAGTTCGAATTGCAGGCTGTCTGAAACCTTCATGTTCATAGGAACAATCAGCGGTGACGGATTGATAATCAGCTCATTGTCGATTTGCGGATAAGGACGGGTACGCATCTTGTCGTGCCAGGCCTCAGGATAGGTTTTCTCCTCCCCTTCAATCTCTGTAGGAGGTTCCGGTTCTGTAGGAGGTTCTATGTACTCCTCTGAGCTGGAACAACTCAACATCAGCACTGCCGAAAGCAGTGCCAACATAGAGTTAAGTTTACGGGGTGTTAATATTTTCATGTGGGTTGATGATTACTTTTTAACGACCTTCTTGCCATTAACTACATAAATACCAGCCTTTACAGTATTGATGTCATTGCTGATGTAGTTGCCTGAAAGGTCATATACTTTATTGTCCTTCTTTACATCGATAGTTGTTACTTTCTCAATGCCTGAAACGCCATCAAGATAAGTAATAGTAAGCTTTCTTACCTGGATTGCACCCTTCTTGATGTTCTTCAAGGTTACACTGCCGCTATAACCTTTCCAAGTAGGTTTTTCGTAGGTAAAATCACCTGTAGCTGTAAATTCGTAGTTAGGCTTATCATTCTTAATCTGTGCAGAGTTGCTTCCAAAAGTAAAGTCAAATTTAATTTCTGTAATTGTATGCTTGGTCGTCTTCAGAGTGAGGCTATTGCCCTTTGTCAAGTTTGTTGCCCATGACATTACACCGTTTTTCTTGGTGTCATATTCGATAAAGGTAGGGTCTTCATTACCATCACCTTTGCTGAAGCTGATTTCGATTTCAGAAGCCTCGTCTGTATATGATACACCATCCAAACTCTGACCAACTTGCCAAACTTTGTCTTTCAGACCATACAAGTTCATTTCAGTTGATGCAGTTTCCTGTGCGAAAACATTGTTATTTACTAATGCGATAATGGCTATAAGAGCCAACTTTAAAAATTTCTTCATAATCGTTCTGTTTTAAAAATTGATAGTTTAGTTTATGCTTCTCGTAGGAGAGAGGATGCTTATTCGGCATCCTCGTAAGTTACTACGATTTTATGGATTTCGATACCTGCCTTGTTTGTCAGGTTCTTCAGTTCGAATTTCTGGGTTTTACCAGTCCAGATATAGGTGTAAGCCTTCTCACCAGGATAAGTTCCTTCTGGAGTAATCTGGTAATTCTTGCCGATGGCAGCCTTGCTCTTGGAAAGATAGTAGAACTGTACGCTCACGATATTCTTCTTCTCTGTAGAGATGGTCAGCGTATTGCCAGGCAACAGACAAGCTGCCTGAACATCTACACCCTTGTTGTTGGCATCGATTGCATACTCAGGAGCCTTCTTGCCGTCTGCAGTTGCAAAGGTCATAGTGAGGTTTGACTTCTTTCTTACGATAGATACGCCATCCAGTTTCTGATTGATTGTCCATGCACCAGTAGGAATGCTGGTCATCTTAGGAAAATTAAAAGTCTCTGTAGCTGTCTGTGCATTGACAGAGCAGCAAACCATTGCTACGAGCGCAATGAGAAACATTTTTATCTTGTTCATCGTTCCTTTTGTTTGATAGTTGGTTTATGAACCGGTTCTTTTATTCCGAACCGGTTCCTTTGTATTGATTAATTATAACCAGGGTTGTTCTTGCCTTCCAAGAGACCATTAGACTGAATTTCAATCAATGGAATTGGGAACAACTGGTGCTTGCCTTCAACGAAGTTGATGTAAGCAGGATAACCCTTTGTACCCTTATTGAAGAAACACTTGGTTCCGAAACGAATGAGTGCGTCTTGCAATACACCCCAGCGGATGAGATCGTACTTACGCTGACCCTCGAAAGCCAACTCAAAGCCACGTTCCCAGTAGAGAGCGGTGCGAACCTTACCCTGCTCGTCGTTATCGGCGATGAAAGCCTGACCAGTCTCATTACCAGCTTCATCCAGTTTCACAAGATTATACATGCCAGCCTTGTGGTAGATTGCATTGTAGTTGGCTGCGTTGACTTCTGTAGCACCGGCACGGTTACGTACCTTATTGATCAGAGTCCAAGCCATTTCAGTATTACCCAACTCGTTGTAAGCCTCGGCTGCCATGAGCACTACGTCAGCATAGCGGAGCACGCAGTAGTTAACGTCAGTACAGTTAGGATCCTTGAATCCGATAGGCATCCATTCTCTGCGCCACTTGCCAGGGAACCATTTATTCTTACCCTTTTCGGTAGCGTAGTTGTTCTTCACATGCTGCTTCTTTGCATTGTCCCACTTGAAACCATAGCGGCAAATCGTAACATCGCGGCGCTGGTCGTTTTCATCATAGAAGTCGAACCATTCAGGAATCACACGGAAGAAAGCATTGGCACGTCCCATAACCTTTCCGGTCTCTGTTGGAGCCACGTTAGGATTTCCTACTTCAGGACCATTGTAAGAACCCCACCAGCCACCATTTCTTTTGCCTTGCTCGTGTGTGAAGGCAATTTCGAAGAGGCTTTCCTGACTGTTGAGTATCGATTGGTTGAAACTCTTGAACAGCTCCTCGTAACCTCCTGTGAAGAAGTCGTGGTTGCTGCCTGCGAAAGCTTCCCATTCCTTGACTACCTGCTCAAAATATTCCTTGCGTTTCTCTGCACTTGGAATTCTGTCGCCATCCATACCCCAGGTATGGCCTGCACGCTGCAGTAATACGCGCATCAGCATGGCGCGGGCGGCTCCTTGGGTAGCACGCTCTGGGCTGGTAGTTGCGGTAGCCCATGGCAAGTGTTCTTTCGCGAAGTTGAGGTCCTCTACCATCTGGTCGAAAATCTGATCACGATCTACACGTGCTGTGTATGCAGAACTGTAATCCTTTGAATAGGTGGTCTTGAAAGGTACGTCACCCCAGTATTTCACCAGGTCGAAAGCCTGGAAAGCACGGAGGAAGTGTGCCTCTGCATCCAACTTCTGTAATTTTTCGCTACCTTCGTAGTCTGCCATGCCCCTGATGCCGTCGATGCACATGTTGGCACGGTCGATACCCTGATAGTTCAGAATCCAGATGTTCTGCAACCATTGGTTACTTGCATCTACATTATAATGACTGATATCGCGGCGGGTATTGTCCTTGTTAGTTCCATTGATCATGTACATGTCGTCGGAAGAAGGAGTTGCCATTTCTGCAGAACCATAGTGGTTCTGGTCGGAGATGGAACTGTAGATTCCCATTACTGCCATGTCTGCATTCTGGGCATCTGTAAAGTAAGAATCCTTCTCATAGAATGAGTCTGGTTTCTCGGTGAGTGTGTCGGTACAGGAAATTATGCCCGACGCACCCAATATTGCTGCTGCAATGAATATATATTTTTTCATAACTGTCGAATTAATTAGAATGATAGGTTCATACCGAAGATAAATGAGCGGCTTCGTGGATAAGCTCCGTAGTCAACACCTGCTATTGTTGCCTGACCGAAGTTAGAAACCTCAGGATCGTAGCCTGAATAGCTTGTGATGGTGAAGAGATTGTTGGCTGTTGCGTAGAATCTCAACTTGCGGATACCTACCTTGCGCAAGGTGCGGGATGGGAAGGTGTAACCGATAGTCATGTTGCTCAACTTCAAGTAAGAAGCGTCCTCTACTGCCCATGAGTGTACATAGTTGTTACCCTCGAAGCAGTCGTAGTAAGCTGCTACGGTTTTGCCTTGATTGATTTCTGCCAACTTAGCCAGGTCTGTTACTACCTTACCTTCGCTGTCGATTGTCATCCAGCGGTTTGAACTGTTCATTACGTCGAGCGCGTTGCGGTTTGTTGTACCCACCTTACTGTTGGTCAGCTTGGTTGCGTTCAGCAGGTCTGCACCGATGCTGTAAGTGAAGTAAATACTCAAATCGAAATTACCTACATTGAAGGTGTTGTTGATACCTCCATAAACCTTAGGGGTTGCATGACCGATAATCATCTTGTCTTCCTCGCCGATAGTTCCGCTTCCGTCCTTGTCCTCGAACTTCCACATTCCTGGCTTCACCTTATTCTTGTCGCCGTGATAAGGAATTCCGTCCTTCAACTTGTAAGTGCCGGTTGCCTCATCGTAGCTCTCGAAATCGTCAGCAGTATAGAGACCTATAGTCTTGAATCCGTAGAATTGTCCTAAAGGCTCGCCTATTGCCACGCGGTGTGTATTCTGTGCAAAACCGAAGTTTGCCTGGAAATACTGAACCTCTTCACCAGTCAGCGCCTCTACGGTGTTCTTGTTGTGAGAGAGCGTGATGGCAGAACGCCAGGTGAACGATGGCTTGTCGATGTTCACAGAGTTGATGGTCAGGTCGATACCCTGATTCTTGGTCTTACCTGCGTTGATAATCATGGTTCTGTAACCAGATGAGTAAGGCAGGGTTGTATTGAGCAAAAGGTTGCTACTCTTGTTGATGTAGAACTCTGGAGAGATGGTCAGACGCTGGTTGAAGAAACCGAAGTCCAAACCGAAGTTGAAAGTCTTGTTAGCCTCCCATTTCAGTTTCTCGTTAGGAATTCTATTGGTAGCATATCCTGTACCCAGACCATTGCCTACTGCAGTGAATACTGGACCTAAGGTAGCCAAACTGTTGTAGCTGCCGATACGGTTGTTACCTGCGAGACCATAACCCATGCGAACCTTCAAGTCAGAGAAGATGTCCAAGTCCTTGATGAATTTCTCCTCAGCAGCACGCCATGCAGCAGAGAATGCTGGGAAATAACCCCACTTGTTGTCTTTACCGAACTTAGAAGAACCATCGGCACGCAGAGAAGCTGTGAAGAGGTAGAGGTCCTTGTAGTTGTAGTTCAGACGGCCGAAGAATGAAACGAGTTTGTCGTCATAATTCTGGCTGGATTTTACCACGGTAGGAGTACCGAGACCCATGTCTGCCAGTCCGAAGCGGTCGTTAGGGAAGTGGTCGGCAGCAGCACCGAAGCTACGGGTTCCACGGCTTACATACTCCTGACCCAACAGGGCTGTAAAGTTATGAGCCTTCTTGAACTTCTTATTATATGATAAGGTGTTAGATATCTGGAATGTCTCATATTCGTATGTATCGATAGAGCCGTTGATGCTGGTACGCTTGGCGAGTACACTCTCGTCTCCGTAGAAGAGGGCGTTGCGGCGTGTCTGGTAGCGATAGCCTACAGTGGTACGCCAGTTAAGACCCTTCATGATGTTGTAAGTGAGGTCACCATTGGTCGAGAAGGTGCGGAACTCGCGTTCGTTGGTCTCCTCGCGAGCTGTAATCAGCGGACTCTGCATGGTGTTACCGCTATCGTCAGCCAGGATTGGGTCTTCGCCTTCGAGGAGTGAAGAGTCTTCTCCCTTGATACCGGCTGTAGGGCGATACTGCAGGATGGCACTCATCTTACCGAATCTTGCGTCACCATTCTGAGCTGTTCCTAAACCCCAGATCTTGCGTACGTCGATGTTGGCGCGTGCAGAGAAGGTAAGGCGCTTGTTGATCTTGCTCTTGAAGTTGAGCGTGATGTTGTGCTTCTTGTCGCCACTGAAAACCATAGCACCCTCATCACGGAAGAAGTTGTAGGCAGCAGAATACTGATTATCCTTGTTGCCACCCTGTACGCTTACGCGATAGTTCTGAACGAAGGTTGTACGTCCCAAAGTCTCTTTCTGCCAGTCGATACCTGCACGGTTAGCATAGTTGGCATCGATGTCCTCGAATGTACCATATCGGCTGTTCCACTGGTCCATGGTCTTGTCTGCTGTCAGCGTACCGAGTGTGCGTTCATAGTCAGCGAGTACGAACTCCTTCACGCTCATCACGTCGAGCTTGTTCATCATCTTGCGCCATCCGATATAAGTATCGAAGTTGATGGTAGCCTTGCTGTTAGTTGTTCCTTGCTTGGTAGTGACCACCACAACACCATTGGCACCGCGGGCACCATAGATAGCTGTAGCAGAAGCATCCTTGAGCACGTCGATGCTCTCGATGCTGGCTGGGTCGAGGTTAGAAAGACCGTCTTCTGTTGGGAATCCGTCGATAACGTAGAGAGGTTCATTGCTCTGAGAGATAGAAATACCGCCACGTACACGGATGCTGATACCTGCACCAGGAGCACCATCGGCAGATGTTACCTGCAAACCGGCAATACGTCCGGTCAAGGCCTGTGAAATATCGCCAGCAGGCACCTTGAGCAGTTCATCACTCTTGATAGAAGAAACAGAACCGGTGAGGTCCTTGCGCTGTACGGTAGCATAACCGATAACAACCACGTCTTCCATATTGATGGCATCAGTTTCCATGCGCACGTCGATCTGGGTCTTGCCCTTCACGCGTACTTCCTGAGTCTTCATGCCGATGTATGATATTACCAGGATGTCCTTAGCAGCATCCTTCGTCTTCAGGGTAAAGTTACCATCGAGGTCGGTAACAGTACCCACACCTTTTTCACCTTTGAGGGAAATGGTAGCACCGATGACTTCGAGTCCTTCATTATCGACTACCTTTCCGTGAATCGTTGTGCTTTGGGCAGACATGTCCATTGCTGCCAACGAGACCGCCAAACACGTTAATACTTTTCTGTAGTTCATATTGTTTAGTTTTTTAATTATTATAATGATTAAATTTCTAATTTTGGCAACTTATCAGTCAGGTTGAGTTCCTTACCTCCATCCTTGATGATAGTTCCCTCGCCCTTATAAATGATTTCTGCCTTTGTTTTTCCGTTCACTGCATGGAAGAATCCCTTGCCGTTAGCCTTCAGTTCTACCTCTATGGTCCAGTCTCCTACCTTGATTTTGCCATTCTTCATCACAGGCTTGCGCACTGCTGCGTCCTTGGCATGTGTGTCGATGATGGTTGCGAAATGGTAGTTCTGGCTCTTTTCTGATGTGGCAGTGAAATGCCAGTGGTTAGGGTTTGGAGTGAAATTACCCTTGTCGTCAGATTTCAGCCAGTTGGTAGCTGGATAGAAGAACTGGTCGGTCATCTCTGTCTTCAGTTTGGATGAAGAGAAGATGTAGGCATCCGAGATTCCTGCGCCGTTGGTCGCTTCTACGTGTACAGCTTTGTCTTCTTGTCGAGTGGTCATCGGCTGGATGACGGTGTGGAGCAGGTAGTTCCATGTGACTGGTTCGTCTGCTTCCAATTCATCGTAGATGAACATCAGACCGGAATTGCCGAGGTCAATCATGTGTCGGCGATAGGTTTTGAGATGATTCTTATCCCAGCCGGTCTTAGGCGAGCCTTCTATGTCTGCCTGTTCGAATCGCTTCTTCCAGAGTGGAGAGATAATCTCGCCGTATGCATTGGAAGCATCTCCCAGTACATAGCTGATGTTCTTGCCCACATAGTAGCGTGGAATCCAACCATAGCCTTCTGTTCCGATGCGCTGGCCCATGCCGTTTACCAAGATGGTATTGTGGGCACGTGTTGCACGATGGCAGTAGATGGCGTGGCGATCTACAAACGAGGTATGGTGACCGCTGCTGTAGAAGAGTGACTTGCCGCCGTAGAAGGTGTTGAATGCATTCTGGTTGGCGATGGCATGAGAGGTGGAACCGTATGGACTGGAGCGGAAACTCCACATCGCATTATCATGATAGTCGTTCCAGTCGGTCATGAATGAAGCCAACCCGCTTTCTGGGAAGACACGGCCCAATGGTAGGTCTGCGAGGCCTTTGCCCTTAGGCAGCGGTTTGGCGTATTGCAGGCGGAACCAGGAGAGGTCGCCCGGCTTAGCCAGGAATGCTTTCTTCAGATAGCCCGGTTGTTCTGCCAGGGTTCTTCTTACAAAATCGGCTGCGTATGTGTCGCCAGTGATTCTTGCCAGTGCATCCAGATAACCTACGCGGATGGCGTTAGGCTGTAATACCTTCTGGTGTGAACTTCCGTTGCCGCCCGATTTTGAGAATGGAGGCTGCTGGAAGATGGCATACTGGATATTGTTCTTGTACCATGGATCCTGGAAGAAGTCGAAACCAGAGAGGCGGCTGTAGAAATAAGGCACCTCTATCAGCGTGCGGGTATTTACCGTGAAGTAAGAATCTCCGTTGTGCCAAGCGCCGTCCTTGTTGAGTCCCGGCATGCGGGCTACCCATACATTGTAGCAGTAGTTGGCCCAGAGTGCAGCCTCAGAAATTTCATTGTAGGTGGCAAAGGAAGCCATGGTGAGGATGCGGAGAGTCATCTGCCATACGTGGTTGTCGGCGATGTGGTTCTCCAGATGGTTGTTGTACTGTCTGTAGAGACTTCCTGCTTTTTCACGGATCGCTCCCAATAGGGAAGCTCGTTCTTCTGCAGTGAGAATATTGAAGAAGGAGTCGTAAGCCATCGTACAGGTGGAGAGCAGGGCTGTATCATTGAAGTCTCCCTTCACTTTTTCGCTCTTGTTCCAGTCAACCATGGTGAGCACTCGCTTCAGGGCTTCCTTGGCGTAACGCTCGTCCTTGGTCAGCAGATAGGCATAGACCAATGCGTAGCAGTTAGCTTCTTCCACGTCGATGATGCGGCGGCTTTCACGGGTGAGGTAAGCCTTGCGCTGTACGGCGTTCTTCAGTTCGCTCAGTTTGCTGGTGTTGATGTCTTCAAGTCCTTTCATCTTGGTTTTTAACACCTTTTCTGCCTTGTCAATATACCATTTGTATTCTTTCTTGGTAGAGCTGCGCTGCATGAACTGTTCCCAGTCTTTCTGGGTCATCCAGATGCGTGGATGGTCAGTTGGCAATCCTGCTACTACCTTGTCGAAGGAAGGAGGGCAGAACTTGCTGCCATTGTCGCCTACGGTAAACTGCAGTCTTTCCGACCATTTTACCTGTCCACCTATAACATATCCGTATTGCCAGTACCATTTGCCGGCAGCCAGGTCGTTGTCCGGATTGAACATAGGCCATCGGGTTTCCCTGGTAACAGTTCCGTTGTGGAAGTTTGGATCCTGCGAATATCTTACCTTATATAATAAACTGGCTTTGTCGAGCTTGGATGTTTCTTCAAAGCCGTCGAAAGGAACGATGGAATTGTTGAATGCATTGGGAAGAGGCCATTGGAAAGAGACCTTACGATCATCTACGGTTTCACCATCCAGTGGTGAAGGAGTGGCTCTCATCTCATGCATCAAAGTCGTTTCCTTGAGAAAAATACGGCTTTGGGCACTTGCTTGAGTGCCCAAAGCGGTGATGAAAAATACCGCGAATGCCGTACGAGAGAGAAGATTGTTAAGTTTTCTGTTCATCATCATTTATGAATCGATGTTAGTTGATGGTTAGTCTTTTGGTATATATTTATTTTTAAATCTTGTCAGTTTAGACGGGTGCTTGTCCATCCATTCACCCAACAGTTGGCGATGTAGCTTTACGATATCGCTGTATCTGCGCTCCATAGCGAGATTTCTCATTTCACCTCTGTCGGTGTTCATGTCGTAGAGTTGCTCACGGTATCGTCCGGTGTCGTAGAGTACGTATTTATAGTCTTTCGTACGCACCATCCATCCGATGGTTCCAGCAGTCTGTGCGAAAACGGTTTCCGTCACTACGTATTCCTGATGTTTCATGTCCGGGTCGCCTGCTTCCACCACATTTCTGAGGCTTTTGCCCTGGCAGTGGGCTGGTACCGGTATTCCCGCAAAGTCGCAGATGGTAGGCATCAGGTCTATGCCGTTGTTCACTAACTGTGGGAGCACCTTGCCTGCATTCTTGCCTTTTGGCAGACAGACGATGAACGGAATGTTGGCTACGCTCTCGTAGAGCACGGTCTTCTGATTCCACTGGTGCTGTGCAGCTCCGTCGCCATGATCGCTGGTAAAGATGACTACAGTATTCTTCCATAGATTCTCCTTGTCGATTTCGTCCAGAATCTTTCCGATTTCATGGTCGCCCAACTCGGTTTGTCGATAATAGGAATACAGATATTTGCGCCAGTCATCAGCTGTATAGTCGAGCGATGGGTAGAGACGGTGATTCCTTGTCTTTTCGAATGCTAATGCCGTAGCGTCGTAAGGGTTTACGGCATAGTTCGCAGGTAACTGAGGACAGTCTTTCAGATCAGGCTCCTCGATTTCTCCGAATGGAAGGTTCTGATGGCGTGCAGCCTCGCAGATGCCGTGTGGCATATTGAAGGAAGCTACCAGAAAGAAAGGCTTTTTCTTGTCGCGATGGCGCAGAAAGTTGACTGCATCTTCGGCAAGTCCTTTATCATTGTGTCCATGTAAGTTTTTGAATCCGAAAGCATGTTCGCTTGGCAGGGAATTGGTATTTACGTGCCATTTCCCGGCGTAAGCGCACTCATAACCGGCTTCTTCCATCATGTTGCCTAATGTGCGGGCTCTTACAGAGTCAGGCAGAGGCGTTTCGTTTTCCTGCATTCCTATGTCTGAAGGCATATAGCCTGTAAACATGGCAGAACGTGACGGACCGCTCAGAGGAAGTGCACAATAAGCATTGGTGAATCTGACTCCTCTTTTAGCGAGGGCATCCATTGCTGGAGTTTTCAGGTCATTGTTGCCAGCACAACTCATGGCCGTAGCAGCTTGTTGGTCAGTCATGATGTAGATGATGTTCATCCGCTGCTGGGCAAAAGCTGTCATTGGAATCAGGGAGTAACATCCCAGAAACACTGTCAGACGATTCTTCATATATAATAATGTTATATGTTTAAAGTTTAGTTTGGTTTTTAAATCCGCTGCAAAGATACGTCTTTTGTCCGATATGTATCTGATAAAAGCGTACATTCGAATGTCTTTTCTGTACAAATGCGATAGTTGTACGTTTTTAAAGGTCATTTTTACGAATTCGATAGGTGGGTATGAAAATAAGTGCTAATTTTGCAACCAAATTATGAACAACAATCGTTAAACTAAACCGATCAAAATGAAAAAGGTTATCAATTTATTCAATCTTATTTTCCTTTTTTTGATGTCAACACAGGTGATGGCAGCCAAAGAGGAAGGAGAAAAGGTCAACTCTGACGTTTTCTCTATCATCAATCTCGACTACCCGGGTCTGGAGTCTGTCAAGGCTGAGTACCAGAAGGGTAATGAAAAGAAGGCAGCTGAACTGCTCCTTCATTATTATAGAACACGCACGGGAATCCATAATCCTGATGTAGATCTGAAGAAAATCTCTGTTTCTGCCCGTCAGAGAAAATGGGCTGACGATGCATTGGAGCATACTTTCTATGTTCACGACGGTTACCAGCCTTCCTATAATTATGGTAAGGACATCAACTGGAAGTACTGGCCAGTAAAAGATAATGAGTTGCGCTGGCAGTTGCACCGTCATAAATGGTTCACTCCGATGGGCAAGGTTTACCAGATTACCAAGGACGAGAAATATGCCATCGAGTGGAAGGCTGAATATCTCGACTGGATTAAGAAGAATCCATTGGTAGAGGTTACTTCCAACCAGTATGAAATGAAAGACAACAAGAAGTTTTCTGACGACGTAGAGAATGCACGTTTTGCATGGAGACCTCTCGAAATCTCTCATCGTTTGCAGGACCAGATCAGCCAGTTTACCCTGTTTGTCAATTCTCCAAACTTCACTCCAGAGTTTCTCACCGAATTTCTGGTCAACTATAACCGTCATGCAGAGTACATCCTGGGTCACTATTCCAAGATGGGCAATCACTTGCTCTTCGAGGCGCAGCGTATGTTCTTCGCTGGTACTTTTTTCCCAGAATTCAAGGATGCCAAGACTTGGCAGCAGAGCGGTATCGGTATTCTGAACCGTGAAATCAAGAAGCAGGTATTCGATGATGGCGGTCAGTTTGAGCTTGACCCTCACTACCACCTGGCTTGTATCGGAATCTTTATCAGAGCTCTCGTAGTGGCAGAGGCAAACAATTGCATCAGCGCCATTCCACAGTCTTATGTAGATACAGTGGAGAATATGATTACCTTCTATTTCAATATCTGTTTCCCTGATTACAGTAATCCATGTTTCAGCGATGCGAAGAAGGGCGATATGAAGGAAGAACTGAGCAACTACAAGAAGTGGATGAAACTTTTCCCTAACAATGAGGCCATCAAGTGGTTTGCAACTCAGGGCAAGAAGGGTAAGGCACCAGCCAACCTCTCTAAGGGTTTCCTTACATCAGGTTTCTTTACCTTCCGCAACGGTTGGGATATGAATTCTACCGTGATGGTGGTAAAGGCAGGACCTAAGGGCGAATGGCATTGCCAGCCAGACAACGGTACTTTCGATCTCTGGTTCAATGGCAAGAACCTCTTCCCAGACAGTGGTTCCTATATCTATGCCGGACCAGGTGAGGTACAGAAGATGCGCGACTGGTTCCGCCAAACCTGTGTACACAATACATTGACGCTCGACAACAAGAATCTCGAGACTACAGAGTCTAAGACCCTTCTTTGGCAGCCAGACGGCAACCAGCAGGTATTGGTAACTCAGAACCCAAGCTACAAGGATCTCGACCACCGTCGTACTGTATTCTTCGTTGATCAGACTTACTATGTTATTGTGGATGAGGCTCTCGGCAGCGCTACAGGTAATCTCAATCTCCATTACCTTTTGACCGACGGCAAGACTTCTACAGAGAAGAACACTATCCGTACAGACTATAAGGGTGAGAGCAATGTGATGATAGCTTGCAATAGTGCTTCTCCTATGGAACTGAAGCAGGAAGAAGGTTGGTATTCTACTGCTTATCGCAAGAAGATAGCCCGCCCATCATTCTCATTCAATGTAGATAAGAAAGATGCCAAGCCAGTACGATTCGTCACCATTATCTATCCAGGTAAGGACGTGAAGTCAGTTTCTGCAGCAGGTAAGGTGATCAGTTCTACCGACAAGAGCCTGAAGGTAAGTGTGAAGGTGAACGGCAAGAAGCAGCAGCTCTCTTGGAATATCCAATAACGAAATACTTTATTATATCCAGTTTACGAAATACTTTATTATATTATATGATGAGAAACAAATTAATCCTCTCAGCTCTCGTGGGCTTAGCCTGCATGAGTTGCACCACGAAAACCCAGAACGAAGACTGGGTCGCTCATTCTGAAGAAGTAGCTTGTCAGCAGTTGGAAAGCACAGCTAAGCAGTTGGATGGTCAGGGCGTGTTCCCACGTTCCATCTGGGTACCTTACAAGCTGGAGTTTCTCGAGAGCCAGTTGGGTAGAGATCGCAAGACTTTCCAGGATTCTCTCCGTGTACCGGTAGATTCGCTGATGGGTTCATTGCGCACCTGCGACATCTATGACTGGACCAGCGGATTCTTCCCAGGTTCTTTGTGGTATGCTTACGAGCTGACTGGTAATGAGGAGATGAAGAAGCAGGCTATCCAATACACCAACCTGCTTTATCCTATCCGTCTTTACGATAAGACCCACGATATCGGTTTCATGATGAACTGCAGCTATGGTAATGCGTTGCGCCTTTCTCCAAACGACAGTATTCCTGCCGTGTTGACAAGTTCTGCGGATATGCTCTGCAAGCGCTTCGACAAGCGCATCGGCTGCATCCGTTCATGGGACTTCGGTACTTGGAACTTCCCTGTGATTATTGACAACATGATGAATCTCGATCTGCTGTTCAATGCTTATCATCTTACTGGCGACAAGAAGTATTATGATGTTGCTGTAACTCATGCATTGACCACCATGAAGCATCACTTCAGAAAAGACTATACCTGCTATCATGTAGTAAGCTACAATAACGATGGTACAGTAGAGAAGCAGTGCACTTTCCAGGGTAAGGCGGATGAGTCTGGATGGGCAAGAGGTCAGGCTTGGGCAGTATATGGTTACACCCGTTGCTACAAGGAGACCAAGGACAAGCGCTTCCTCGATCAAGCAGTTCACGTAGCCGACATGATCATGAGCAGAGTGAAGACAGAGGATTGTATTCCTTACTGGGATTACGATGCTCCTGTTGCCAAGGAAACTCCAAGAGATGCGTCTGCAGCAGCAGTAACAGCAGCCGGTCTTTTCGAACTTTGCGAGATTGTGCCAGACGGAAAGAAGTACAGCGACTATGCAGAGAAGATTCTCCGCTCATTGGCAAGCGATGAGTATTTGGCTAAGCCAGGTGAGAATTGCGGTTTCATCCTGAAGCATTCTACAGGTTCTTTACCTCATGGTTCAGAGATTGATACTCCTCTCAACTATGCTGATTACTATTTCCTTGAGGCTCTCTTGAAGTACAAAAACATGCATAAGTAAATCAAGCATATGTCTTAGAATTTCTTATCCAAATGAATCTTCGTCTCCCAAATACTCTTCACCAATCCCAAAAGAACCGCGTAATCAGTGCCTAAAAATAGAGCCCCCAGCTGAAATTCAGCTGAGGGCTCTTAAGGTATATTCAGTTATGGAATCTGAATCAGATTATAAAGGTTTATATTCTACGAATGCTTCCATCGCCTCATAGCAAGCAAGACCCAAGTTATCATACAACTGGGCTGTAGCGCGGTTTCTGTCTTCCGCACGCTGCCAGAAGAGACGGTCGTCATTGCCGAGGAAAGGAGCACTTTCCATCTGAGACTGGTGCTTCAGGATAGAATTACGCTTAGCACGCAATTCCTCTGGGCTCAATGGAACACACATCTCGATGTTCTCAATCTCCCATTCTGCCCATGCTCCACGATACATCCAGATGCGGCAATCCTTCAGCCACTCTGCGCCTGCCTCCTTCTCGAGGTCGATGGCAGCCAATACGGCGTCAGTACACTTGCGGTGGGTGCCGTGAGGGTCTGCCAAGTCGCCAGCTACATAGATCTGATGAGGCTTCACCTCCTGCAGCAACTGTCTTACTACTGTTACGTCCTTCTCGGTCATAGGGAGTTTTTCTATCTTACCACTCTCATAGAATGGAAGGTCGAGGAAGTGGACATGATCCAGCGGAATCTCATTATAGGTACAAGCAATACGTGCCTCGCCACGACGGATAAGACCCTTGATAGTAAGAATGTCTCTTGTATCGAAGTCGCCCTCCTTCTTGTTGGCAAAGAATTTCTTGATCTCCTTGTACTTGTTGGCGATGATGCTGTCCTTGGATTCTGCAAAGAGCTGGTTGAAACCATTGATGAAGTGCATGAAGCGTGTTACTTCCTCATCACCTACAGCGATGTTGCCGGATGTCTCGTAAGCCAGATGCACGTCGTGGTGCTGCTGAACCAGACGGCGGATGGTTCCGCCCATAGAGATAACGTCATCGTCTGGGTGTGGAGAGAACACTACGACACGCTTTGGATATGGTTTGGCACGCTCTGGACGATAGGTATCGTCAGCGTCTGGTTTGCCACCAGGCCAACCTGTGATGGTATGTTGCAAATCGTTGAAAATCTTAATGTTAGCATTATATGCAGAACCATAGAGAGCCAACAGTTCGCTCAGACCATTCTCGTTGTAGTCCTTGTTGGTAAGCTTCAGGATTGGCTTGTTAATCTTCTGGCAGAGCCAAACCAGTGCAGAACGTACCAACTTGTCTGTCCATTCGCATGATGAAACCAACCAAGGGTGCTCAATGCGGGTAAGATGGGCAGCTGCACTCAAATCCAATACCACCTGTGCGTCTGGGTGAGTCTGCAGGAAAGTAGCAGGCAGGGTATCTGTGATGTTGCCCTCTATCACCTTCTGCATAATCTCTGACTTTTCGTCGCCCCATGCTGTCAGGAATACAGTCTTGGCTGTCAGGAGAGTGCCAACACCCATAGTGAGTGAACATGGAGGAACCTGCTCCTTGGTCTTGAAGCTGTTTTCCATCTCCTCGCGTGACATATTGCCGATGAGGATGAGACGGGTGAGCGACTGGATGCTTGAACCCGGTTCGTTGGCTGCGATATTACCCATGCGGCCGATGCCGAGGATAGTAACGTCGAGACCGCCGAAGGTCTTGATGCGCTGCTCATAGAGGCGGCAGGTGTCTTGTACAGCCTCCTGTGCGATGTTGCCATCGAGGGTGAAGATATTCTGTTCTGCAATATCCACATGGTCGAGGAAATGCTCCTTGAGCTGGTTGATGCTGCGGATAGAACTGTCCTTGCGGAGTGGGTAGTACTCATAGGCATTGAATACTACTACATTGCGGAAACTCAGTTTCTTCTTCTCGTAGCGGCTTACCAATTCATCATATACAGGATTGACAGAGAGGCCTGTGCCCAATGCCATCACATAATACTTGCCTTCGTGCTGGGCAGCCTTAATGCCCTTCTCAATGCAGTCGGCAATATGACTACAGCCTTCGCTTACAGATGCGAAGATATCGGTATGAATTTTCTCCATGCGGGAGATTTCGGAGTATTCCACGGTCGTCTTAGGCTTGTAGAATTCCACAGGTACCTTGTTGAGTACGATTTGTGAACTAAGATTTAATCTCATAACGTAATATATTTATGTAATGTAATATATTGATAATGTTGGAATTTTCTCTCGGTCTGTTGGAATTTTCTCGGTCGAGGGGTCTTTTAGATATTGTTCTTCTCGATATCCTTGAAGTAGCGGTAGGTTCCCACTTTCAACTCGTCTGTAGCCATTTCATCACAGATGATGATGCCGTGCTTGTGGAGCTGGAGTGCGCTGATGGTCCAAGCCTGTGTAACAGGACCTTCGATGGCAGCGTGGAGAGCCTGTGCCTTGTTGTGGCCATTGCAGAGAATCATCACCTCTTTTGCGTCCATCACGGTGCCTACACCTACGGTAAGAGCCAAAGCAGGAACAGCCTCAGGATCGTTGCCGAAGAAGCGTGAGTTGGCGATGCGGGTGTCGGTGGTGAGAGTCTTCACACGGGTGCGTGAGGTGAGGGAAGAGTAAGGCTCATTGAAGGCGATGTGACCGTCAGGACCAATGCCGCCAATGAAGAGGTCGATACCGCCTGCAGCCTTGATCTTCTGCTCGTAGCGCTCGCACTCAGCTTCGAGGTCTTCTGCATTACCATTGAGAATGTTGATGTTCTCCTTAGGGCAATCAATGTGATCGAACAGATTCTTTGCCATGAATGAGTGGTAGCTCTCTGGATGAGACTCTGGTAAACCTACGTATTCATCCATGTTGAAAGTAATGACGTGCTTGAATGATACCTTGCCTTCCTTGACAGCCTCTACGAGCGCTGCATACATACCCATTGGGGATGAACCAGTTGGCAAACCAAGTACGAATGGACGCTCTGCTGTTGGAGCGAACTTGTTGATTGTCTCTACTACGTGATTGGCTGCCCAACGTGACAGCTCATCATAATTTTTTTCAATAATTACGCGCATAGTCGTTAGTATTAATGATTTATTTTTTAACTATAAATAATGTATTTATTTAACTGATTTATTTTTGTTGAATCAATTCTAATTTTGTCGCAGCAATGAAACCGATAGCCTTTCTGTCAGACCTTTTCAGCCTTTCTGATAGTTCCCTTTCAGTTGTTCCGGCAGTTCTGCGGACTGCATCCAATGTGGGTCTTCACGAATTTGCAGAACGAGGCATAGTCGTCGAACCCGAACCTTTCGGCTACTTCCTTGATGGGAATATCGGTGTATTTCAACTCAGCCCTGATCTTATCTACTGCATGTTCCAGGATGATGCCGATGGCAGGCTTTCCTGTGTACTGCTTGACAATCTTCGAGAGATATTTCGGACTCACGCATTGCTTGTCAGCATAATAGGCCACGGTGCGATGGCAACCGTTGTCAACTGCCAGGGCATTGGAGAACTCCAGAAAAATCCTGTCGGCACTGTGCCTGTGCTGCGTGGTAATCACGTTGTCGTAGGCAGGCACATGAATGTCGTTGATTACATAGAAGAAGATACTTGCCATCAGACTTTCCTTCAGTTCGTTGCAGTAATGGTCGTGCCGATTGCTGCGGAAACGCAGAATGTTGACGAACGTGCTGATGAAATTGTGGATAATCTTCTGGTTGTAAGATATCAACGGTTTCTGGTTGAGAGCATTGAACATAATCCATGCATCTCGGTTGCTCGTCAGCAGACGGCGTACTGCCGAGAGGGAATAGCCTACCATCGTGATGAGGCACCTCTCGCTCTTGCGGATGCTATGAACGATGACGTTGGGAGGAACAAGCAGCAGGTCGCCGGCAAAGAGTTCTATCTTGCGGTCGTCGAAATTCAGGCACAGATTGCCGTCCAGACAGAAGAGCATCATCAGGAAATTGACCTTGATACTTTCTTCTTCGTCGGGAAATAGCAGCAGGGGAGATGCTACTACATAATCCGGGTCGGAAAAAACCGAATTGCCGTCTTCTTCTGCAAAGTCTTGCAGCTGATAACTTGTTAGTCTGTTGTTCATCATTCTTTTATTGTCGGTGCAAAGTTAATAAAAAAAGAGGGAATTCCATTACATATTTTTCCCCATTATTCTACCTTATACCGCAATATGGAGTAAAAAGGCGTTTTTTAAATCTTTTTTAGGAGAGAAAAAGAAGAAAATGGGGAAAAATATGTAACTCTAAAATGCTTATTTTCCTATTCAAATTTGTCACCTTATTATATATAGTGTATCATTACCTTATTATATATAGTTTCATCGTCTCATTTTATTCAGATAAGGTTGTCTAATATATATAAAGATGTGATTTTATTTGATATAAGTTTGAAATTTGCATAAAATGTGAGCAAAATGTTAGTGTTTTGCCAAAAAATTACTAACTTTGCACCCGCAAACTTATAAATACGATAAAAGAATGGCTAATTTGAGATTTGAGGTTGTAGCCGAGGCCTTTAAGAAAAGACCTGTAGAGGTAGAGGCTCCCAAGGTGCGCCCTTCGGAGTACTTCGCCAAGTATGTATTCAACCGCCAGAAGATGTACAAGTATCTGCCATCTGATGTGTATGAGAAACTCATCGATGTGATAGATAACGGTACTCGTCTGGACCGTTCCATCGCTGATGCCGTGGCTGCCGGCATGAAGCTCTGGGCTGAGGAAAACGGGGTAACACATTATACTCACTGGTTCCAGCCATTGACAGAAGGTACTGCCGAGAAGCATGATGCCTTCGTGGAGCATGACGGAAAGGGTGGTATGATTGAGGAATTCTCTGGCAAATTGCTTGTCCAGCAGGAACCTGATGCCAGCTCATTCCCTAACGGCGGTATCCGCAATACCTTCGAGGCTCGTGGCTATTCTGCATGGGATCCTACATCGCCTGTGTTCATCATCGACGATACCCTCTGTATCCCTACCATCTTTATTTCTTATACCGGTGAGGCTTTGGACTACAAGGCTCCATTGCTCCGCTCGCTCCATACTCTGAGTGAGGCGGCTACCGAGGTGTGCCACTATTTTTACCCTCAGGTGAAGAAGGTGCAGACCAATCTCGGATGGGAGCAGGAGTACTTCCTGGTAGATGAGAGTCTCTATTCGGCTCGCCCTGACCTGATGCTTACGGGCCGTACCCTGATGGGACACGACTCTGCGAAGAACCAGCAGATGGACGACCACTATTTCGGAACCATTCCTGAGCGCGTGCAGGCATTCATGAAAGATTTGGAAATCCAGGCACTCGAACTCGGCATTCCTTGTAAAACCCGCCATAATGAGGTGGCTCCTAACCAGTTTGAACTGGCACCTATCTATGAGGAGTGCAATCTTGCTGTAGATCACAATATGCTCCTCATGAGTTTGATGAAGCGTGTGGCACATAAGCACAGTTTCCGTGTTCTCTTGCACGAGAAGCCATTCGCTGGTGTGAATGGTTCGGGCAAGCACAACAACTGGAGCCTCTGCACCGATACTGGTGTTCTGCTCCATGCAGCGGGCAAGACACCTGAGGATAACCTTCGCTTCGTAGTCTTCATCGTAGAGACCCTGATGGGTGTGTATAAGCACAACGGTCTGCTGAAGGCTTCTATCATGAGTGCAACCAATGCCCATCGACTGGGTGCCAACGAAGCTCCACCAGCCATCATCTCTTCATTCCTCGGAAAGCAGCTCACCGACCTGCTCGACCATATCGAGAAGGCAGACAAGGAAGAACTCTTCGCCCTGGCTGGCAAGAAGGGTATGGAGCTGGATATCCCTGAGATTCCGGAGCTGATGATCGATAATACCGACCGCAACCGTACCTCTCCATTCGCCTTCACCGGAAACCGTTTCGAGTTCCGTGCCGTAGGTTCAGAGGCCAACTGTGCGTCATCTCTCATCGTACTGAATGCTGCCGTAGCTGAGGCTCTCGAAGACTTCAAGACTCGTGTAGATGCCTTGATAGCAAAGGGTGAGGACCAGACATCGGCTATTATAGATATTGTACGCGAGGATATCAAGACCTGCAAGCCTATCCGCTTCGATGGCAACGGCTATTCTGATGAGTGGAAGGAAGAGGCTCAGAAGCGTGGCTTGGACTGCGAGGCATCCTGCCCGGTAGTCTTCGACCGTTATCTGGACAAGGAAAGCATCGAGATGTTTGCCAAGACCAACGTGATGAGCGAGAGCGAGTTGAAGGCGCGCAACGAGGTGAAGTGGGAAACCTATACCAAAAAGATTCAGATTGAGGCTCGTGTGATGGGCGACCTGAGCATGAATCATATCATTCCTGTGGCTACCCACTACCAGAGCCGTTTGGCGAAGAATGTAGAGGGGATGATTCACATTTTTGGTGGCGAGGAAGGCAAGAAGTTGACAGCCCGCAACGTGAAGATTATCCGCGAGATTGCCGAGCGCACCGAGTCGATAGAGCGAGGAGTAGAAGCATTGGTGGATGCCCGCAAGGTGGCGAACAAGATAGAGAGCGAGCGAGAGAAGGCAGTAGCATATCATGACACGGTGGCTCCGAAGATGGAGGAAATCCGTTATCAGATAGACAAGCTTGAACTCCTCGTAGCCGATGAACTTTGGACTTTGCCAAAGTATCGTGAGCTGCTGTTCATCAGATAATATTTCCTGGATAAGGAATTGAGATAATAAAAAAGAGTGCATTGTTTGTTACAGTGCACTCTTTTTTTTGTTTCGTGAATATGGTAAAGTAGGTTAAAAGTAATATAAAGAACGTGAGGAAGTTTGTTTCGTTACTTGTTTTTTAGTACTTTTGCCCCATAATTATGGATTCAAGTGTGGAAAATGTGGAGAATTACACAAAAAAGGTATCAAAAATGTGTAAAATTCCACATTTTCCCCACTTCAATAAAAAATAAAGGGATATGTTTAATAGGACGATTATTCACGAATTGGAGCAATGGAAAGAGCGCAGAGACCGCAAGCCATTGATGATGTTGGGAGCTCGCCAAGTAGGCAAGACATCGGTGCTGAAGAAATTTGGAGAAGACAGCTTTGAACATTGTGCTTATTTCAGTCTTGATGAAGAAGAGGGTGTTTGTGACATCTTTCGCAAGACCAAGAACCCGCAGCAAATCATCGAGCAGCTGTCGTATCTTACATCCGAGCCAATCTTACCTCATAAGACTTTGCTTGTCCTTGATGAGATACAGGATTGTCCGGAAGCCATTAGTGCCATGAAATATTTCTGCGAAAAGACCCCCGAGTATGCTGTGGCTTGTGCCGGTTCGCTCTTGGGGTTGGCTTTTGGGCATCAGGGATTTTCGTTTCCAGTGGGAAAGGTGGATCACATGAACATGTATCCCGTTACTTTTTCTGAATTTCTGGAACAGCGTGATGCCGGACTCTATCAATATTATATGTCGATAGATAGTCTGGAACCGCTTCCTGATGTGTTTTTCGACCGTCTCTCGCAAGCTTTTACCGCCTATCGCATTTCTGGTGGAATGCCGGCAGTGGCTATGAAGATGATAGAGAAAGATTTGGAAGGTGTGGAAACTACGCTTCGTAATATACTGCAGGATTACTCCTTGGACTTTGTGAAGCATGCCACGCCTTTGCTTGCCAATAGAATTTCGCATGTTTGGCGGTCATTACCGTCACAGTTGGCTAAGGAGAACAGAAAATTTGTTTATCAGCTGGTCCGTCCTGGTGCGAGAGCCCGTGAATATGAGGATGCTCTTACCTGGCTTCAGAATGCAGGATTGATATACAAGGTAAGTTTGTGTTCTACTCCGCAGGTACCATTGAAATCTTATGAAGATTTAAGCATCTTCAAGATTTACAGTCTTGATGTGGGTTTGTTGCGAGTTCTTGCAGAGTTGAGTCCTGAGGCATACTTGAGTGATAATCCAATTTTTAAGGAATACAAGGGTGCTTTGGCTGAGAACTATATTCTTCAGAGTCTGGTGGCTAATGGCATCAAATGTTCTCATTATTGGGCATCAGGAAATACGGCGGAAGTAGAATTCATCGTTCAGCGTGGTTTGGATGTGATTCCTATGGAGGTGAAATCGGGAACAAGTGTTACCGGGCGCAGTTTGATAGAGTATAACAAGAAGTATTCTCCCCGTCTGCGCATCAGATATTCTATGCTTAATCTCAAAAAGGATGATACTTTTGTCAATATCCCTCTTTTCCTGGCGGATAGAACTGAGCAGCTGATAGGATATGTGCAGTAGGGAATATGGTAAAGTAGGTTAAAAGTAATATAAAGAACGTGTATATAGCAAAAATGCTTAGTTTGCTATCGAAGCAGGCTTCGTTGGTCATTGCAATAGGCTTCATCTGCCATTGCAATAGGCTTCATTTGACGATGAAGTAAGCTTCATTTCAAATGTGTAGTGTGAAGTAGAATGGCATCTATAAAAAATAAGCTCCCTTGACTAAGAAATGCCAAGGGAGCTTTATCATTTTATGATTTCATACTACTTCATATTATTTCACAATAACCTTGATGGTCTGGCCATTTGAAAGCTTCACGAGGTTGATACCCTTGGTTGGAGCATTCAACTTCTGACCATCGATGGTATAGCGGCCTACCTCTTTCACCTCATTCCAGTTGATAACGTTAGAAATGCCGGTAAGGTCACTATCGCCAACTGCTACCATGTTGGTGTTATCTACCCAGAGATCGTTCATGGCAGAAGCAAGAGCGGTCTTGCCATCTACCTCCTTCTCTGTCATAGGACGGCTGACGAACGCAATGATATGCATGCTCTGGCTCTTCCAAGCATCATCAAGCTCTACCTCATAGTCGTTCTCGTAGCTGTTGCCATTGGTCTGGAGAGCATCACCGAGAGTGCCAGTCACAATCTTGCGCAATACATGGTTGTGAGTGTACCTAGGCTTTGCAATGGAACCACCAGAGTTCTGCTTACCGATTACCTTATCCTCTGTAAGATAAACGGTGAGGCGGGCATCATCACCAATCAACTTCTGGTAGCCGTTGATGAGCTTACCCATAACCTTGATGGTCAACTTGCCTGTTGCGTCATCAAGCTTAGAGTCGATACCAACGGTAGAGAATGATGGATAATAGGTAGCAGACTCGTTGATGATAGTGTTGAGCATGCTAACAACATTATCCTGGTCGCTTGCATCCTGAGCAGCCATGTTCACTGTCAAAGCCTTCTCGTAATTGATGACATCATTATCGTAGAAGTATCTGTTGAACGCACCGGAACCATCAGATGGAGTAGAGTAGTAAGCCAACTTGTTAGCCTCTGGTACAGTGAATACATCTGATAGTGTTTCTACAGTTCCATCTTCGTTTTGCTGCTGGCTTTCTCCATGGATAGAAACGATGGCAAGGTCGTCGTCTTCACGAGCCTTGGCTGTCTTGGTGAGTACCGCGTCTGCAAAGAAGGTATATTTTGACATCTGGCATGCGTAGAACTCTACCAGGTTCTTGGTGCGGTCGAAGTTGTCCTTATATACCTTAAACTTGGTGGTCAACTTATCGTTGGTCAAGTCGCCCTCTGGTTCTTTTCCTTCTACCAGTACAGGATATACTGTTACCTCATGTTCGCCAATAGCCCAATCCTTGTTGATAGGAAGTCCTACTGGAATATTGGAATAGTCGGCATTGGTGATCTCTCTGAAATTGTCACCGACATTATCTTTGTTGTATGTGAAAGTACCCATTTTCTCGCCATCCACCTCAATGCCGAATTTTACGTTTGTGATGTTGTCACGTCCGTCATTGTGGCAAGTGAAGGCTACGCCTGTCTTTGTGTCGTTTTTCACAAATGGTGACATGGCTATCTTGTCCATTACCAAGTCGTGGATGATGAAGTTGCCGTCTTCCTTCTCGATGATGAGCTGGATCATGAGGTTTGAACCGTCAGTTCCGAGGTAGATAGGCTGCCATGCCCAGCTACTTTGGTCGTGCTTGCCATCTACGTCACCATAAGCCAATGCGCCGCAAGTTCCTGCATAGGTACCTGATGAGGCAATAGGATAGCCTGCATCTGCACTCATATTGCTTGGTGTGAAATCGTAGTATGGCAACAAGCCGTCGAAGTTCTTTGTATCAATCTTATATGGCTCATCAAACCAAACGTAGTTCCAGTGTGCTACAGTTGAAGGCACTTCCTTTGATGCCAGGATGTCGCCTACATAAGGAGTATTGTTCTCTATCTTCACGTGGCAGACACCCACCTTGCTTGCGCCGATAGGAATGTTGACATAGAAGCGGGCACCTACAATCTTGCAGCCCTCGAATTTCTTGAATGCATCGCTATAGAAAAGTGTACCCAAAGAGATGGCTCCTTGTGTATCTGCTGGGAATGTAGCTGGCCATACATAGCTCTCGTCGTAGCTATAGTTGATGTATCGCTGGTTGTCGGCGATGTCAGAACCTGCTCTTGTTGCTACTTTCTTGGTTGAATTCTCAACCTTTTGTGGAGCAGATGTCTCTGCCCAATTCTGGGAGGAAGCATTCATGTTGATGTGCTTCATGCTCTGGGCATTGGCAGTCATTGCCATCATGGCAAGAGCTGCTGTCATCAAGTAAATATTTCTCATATTTCTTTTTGTCTTAAATTGTTATTCTTGATGTGGTGCGGTGATACACCGCACCCACTAAACTTACTTCTTAACGTAAACCTTCTTTGCGGTTCCATCTGTAAAGGTCACGATGTTGAGACCTTCGAAAGGAACATTGCTCTTTTCGCCAAGGACATTGTAGTAAGCCTTTACTTGCTTGTCGGAAAGCACGATGTTGCTGATGCCCGATGTTGAGCCTTCAGCCACGTAGACCTCATCGATAAAGAATGCGTCTGATGCAAAGGTAATCTTTACTCTTCCGTTGGCTGTAATCTTTGTAGAACACTCGTTCCATTTGCCTGGCTCCAGCTTGAAAGTTGCCGTCTCTACAGTTCCGTTGCTGACAGTTACGGTCATTGTCTTGCTTGACAGATCGTAAGGGGCAGCCTTGAATGTAAGAGTTACATCGCCATTGATCTTGATCTCAGGAGAGGTGAAGGTGATGTTGGTGGCACTTCGCTTGCCTACACGGGCACACTGGAAGCCTCCCTTATAGGTCTGTACATTAGATGTCCAGCCGTTCTTGTCTGGTGAGAATGCACCGTTGGCAAAGATGCTGGCGTTGCCGCTTGTATAGAAGCCCTTGTCGTCGTTACCACCTGTACCGAGGCACTTGTCGAATGTTTCCTGGAAGATATAATTCTGCTCTGATGCAGTCTTGTTCAGGTTCTGGAAAGTGAATGAGGCTGTGCCGTCAACAGCGATAGCCATATCTGATAGGATGATGTTCATCAACTTGGTACCGTCGGTGTTCAGATTGTAAGTCTTGCAGGCAGGGGTGGTGTTGTTTGCCAGACGATTCTTGTTGCCGTAAGGCCATGGGTCGTTCTCTTCATTCTTGTCGCTCTTTATGTTGTCAGCAGGGATGAGGGTGATACGTTCATGGTCGTTGATACCAGACATCATGGAGTTTGGAATATTGTAATTCCATGCCTTCAGGTTGTAGTCGATGTGGTTGATGATGATGCCCGATCCTGCAAGCCCTGCGTCCCAACCTTTCTGCTGTCTGTTCTCTATCAAGTAATACTCGTCAGAATTGTTAGGATTCTTGAAGATGTAAGCATCGCCGCCCTCTGCAAGGGGTTTCATGCCTGATACTGAAGTATTCTCCTTCAGCTCGATAGGAGTAATCCAGCCTGCGGCATACTTCTCGTAAGCTGTATATCCGGCAGGAGTAAAGCCGTTGCCATTGTAGTTGCCCTGGCACATCAAATCCCAGGTTCCCATACCATACAGGCCAGTGTAGTTTACATCGTATGCATCAGGATAGCCGAAGCAATGAGAGAACTCATGGCAGATAGTACCGATACCGTCCACCTCGTTGGATGTAGATAGCTCGTTGGAACATGCATAGTTTATCAGCGTCTTGTTGCCGCACTTCACAGGGCTTGTCATTCTTCCCTTGTGTGGCCAGATGGTGTTGTCACCTCCGCCAGTAGCCTCGCCACGTCCGGCATAGACCACGAAAACCATCTCCATCTCTCCGTCTCCATCCCAGTCGTATGGAGAGAAGTCGATGCCTTCTGAGGCAGCCTTGCCCAGACATCCGGAGATCATCGCCTGTACGTTCACGTCCTGCTGCTCTCCTTCGTTCTTGCCATAATAGGCTTGTTCGCCGAGGGTATAAGGACCCATTACGTCGAAGTTCATCTCAAACTTGCCGTTGCTCTGTGCCTTGAAGTAGTCGGCCACGCTACCCTTGAAATTACCCTCGCTGAACCCTTGCTCGTTGGCAACACGGTTGTAGAATGCCTTAGGGTCGTTCATGGTGAACTTCTTGTCGGAGAACTGAGCCAGCAGGATGAGACACTTCTTTTTGCCGGTGTAAGAAACGCCTCTTGTGAGGCTTGTGCTTCCATTGGCACCAGCAAGGAGGTTCTTCTTAATGATGTTGTCAGGGCAAGCCTGCTGGCGCATCACTTGGGCGCGAGTCCGTAGCTGAGCCATGTTGGCAGGCTTCAGTCCGTCGGATGTGTCGTAAGAATAGCGGTTGCCATCTTTGTCCTCCCAGAAGTGGAGGAACTCATCGCCACATAGCTGAACCTGGACAGTCTGTCCAGTCTTCAGCGTAAATGTCTTCCATATGCCACGCTTGGCAGGTACTGCATGGATAGCAGTACCAACCATTAACATGGACAAGATGAATAGCAGTTTCTTCTTCATAAAACGTAATTGTTAATTGTTGTTTTATCTCTAACTTTACTTCGCTCTGGTCAACTTGATGTTCGTCACGCGGAAGAATTCGGCATACTGGCCGCTGATCAAAGCATAGGCAAACAGATACTTGCCTTCCTCGAAGGTAATCTCCTTGCAGTCGTCAGACCATGTACCCTTGATAGGTGTAGTGGTGAGCTTGCCGTTTTCGAGGTTACTCAACAGGATGTTGACCTTTCCGATTCCGTTGCCAGCGTCGAAGTCCTCGATGAAGTTGTACTTCATCAGGTTGTCGAATGCCACATAGCCCTGCTTGGTTGCCGCATCGTAGTGGTAAGACAGTCTTGCGGTTGAAGAACTCATGGCCATGCCTGTCATGTACAGGGTGTTGTTGTAGTCGCCCTCGTCTTCATTGCTTGCACCAATGATTTTCACTACGGAAGTCATGGTCTCGCCGGTATAGCTTACGCCTGTGAGTACCCATTTGCCCTGCAACTTCTCGTAGATGTTGGCATCGTTGTCCTTCAGGGAGACCATCGTGGTAGCGTTGCCTATCTTTGCACCTTTGGCAGAGACGATGGTAATCTCGAAAGTACGATCTTCGTTGATATCCTCGTCATCTACAGGCTCTACTTCAATGTGTGCCGTGCTGTCGGAGATGTTGATGGTCTTGTCTGTAATATAATAATGTACGTCTTCCTTGGCAGGGTTGCTGCCCACCTCTTTCACCTCTACAGTGACATACACATTGCCATTGGTCTTGCCAGTCACCTTGATAGGCACATTGGTCAGTCCCTGGCTCTCCTTGATGTTCATGGTGGCATTCTCCATGCTTACGGTCACGTCGGAAGCCGTGTTCCATGAGTCATCGTCGCTGGAGCAGGCACCGAAGAAAGCGACTACGGCCAGCAACATGAATAATTTGATGTATTTCATATCCGAATGAATTCTTGTTTATTACTTCGTTTGATTAATAACCTGGGTTCTGCTGTCCCTTCAGAATTGGGTTGGCATCCAGCTCGGCCTTTGGAATAGGCCAAGTGAGGCGATAGTCGTTGGCTTTATATTGTATCGCCTTACCCTGCTTCACGATGATTTTGTCCAGCGTCTCGTTCTCCTCGTGGAGTGACACACGCTTGAAGCCCTTTCCATAGCGGCGGATGTCGCTCATACGCATGCCTTCGCCGATGAACTCACGCTCACGCTCCTCTTCTACAACCTTGAGGAATGTGGTTGGCTCAGAATAGGTCTGAGGCTCATAGTCCACGATACGATTGTTGAGGAATGTGTTGAGATATTTATTGGCATCCTCCATGTGGTTCAGCCTTGCTTCTGCCTCTGCGGCGATGAGGTACATCTCAGAGAGACGGAATGGCTTGCTCATATTCATGAGGTTGTTGTTGCTGCTGGTGCGAAGTTCTGAGTTACCAGGGAACTTGTTGAACACGTATGCCTCATAGTTGCTACCTTCCACCTGAAGGTTCTCGTAGAGTTTCAAGAATACTTCGGCACGAATGTCACCCTCGTTCATCCACAAGAGGTCAAGTGTGCCATAGGTAGGAATGTAATCTGCCTTGGTCTCCGACTCGCTTACGAAAGGAGTGGCGTTGCAGCCGCCAAGTTCTGTAGGAGTCATGTTGGGACGGAAGATGATTTCCGTACCTTCGTCGTTGGTCCATAGCTTGGCATAGTCCTTGATGGTGGTGAGTTTGTACTTGCCACTGTTGATGACAGCCTCGGCATACTTGGCTGCGTTTTCCCAGTCGCCCTTCACCAGGGCAACGCGAGCTTGAAGTGCTCTTACGGTCAGGGAATGGATGTAAGCCAAAGGCTGACTTTCCTCTTTTTCTACTGTCACCCCCGACTTCTCATAGGCCGCCAGTCCTTCATAAGCCTTCTGCATATCTTCCTCTATGAGGGCGAAGGTCTCATCCAGGGTAGAGCGGCTTGGATAGTCGGCGAGGTTACCCGTAGGGTTGTATTTGGTTGACAAAGGAAGTCCGCTTGCAGCCTTGCTTGGGTCGCACTGAGTATATGACTGGCAGAAATGGTCTGCCAACCAGAAGTATAGGTAGGCGCGCACGAAGTGGGCTTCTGCTGCATAATGGGCGAAAGCCACCTTGTCGTTTGCGCTGAAAGCGTCGCTTGCCGTCATGCTGGCGGCGTGGTCCATAATGGCATTGGCGGTGGCTATGGTAGAGTAACAGCCACTCCACTTGTTGGAAATGTCACCATCTGATATGGTGATGGTACCATTGGAGAATGTACCAATGCGGTTACCATTGCTGATCAAGCCATGGAACTCGTCCATCTGGATGTCGGACAAGTAAAGCCAGGTGCCCGATGTTACTCCTCTCATGCTGGCATAGAGAGAATTGCGGAACTGGCGAAGATCCTTCTCCTTTTCGATGGCAGTCTGGTCGTCCAGAGAACCGTATGGAGCCTGGTCCATACTACAAGATGTGAACGCCATCGCACACAGAAGCATCAATGAAAAATATATCTTCTTCATAATTCTTTTCTGATAATACTTTTATTTAGAATGTTAACTCTGCACCAATCACGAACTGGCGGGTGTTTGGATAGTTGAACTGAACGACATTCTTGTCTGGCTCAGGGTCATATCCGTCGAATGGAGTGATGGTAAAGAGGTTGCGAGCTATACCAAATACTCTGATGTCCTTGATGTAGTGTACAGCCTGCATCCATTTCTTAGGCAACTGATACTGAAGGGTCAGCGTCTTCATGCGCAGGAACGATGCGTTGCTTATGGTATGGCTGTCCAGGTAGATTTCGTAGCCGTAGGCTGGAATGTCTGTCACCTGTCCAGGTGTGGTCCATACGTTCAGCATATCTACACACTGGTTGTAGGTGGTACCCTGATTGGCGTTCTTGGTGAAGTAGTCGTCGTTTACCATCATGTACTTGCCCGATTGCCAAGCAAAGTCAGCGATGACGCTGAAGCCCTTCCATGTGAAGTTGGTACCAAAACCACCAAGCCATGGGGCGTAACGGTTCTTGCCCAGGAATACGGAGTTGTTGGTCTCGTCATACACCTTGGTGATGTTGCCGTTCTTGTCGTACCACATAGGCTCTCCTGTACGAGAATCTACGCCTGCATAGCGTACCTTGTAGAACTCACCTAAGGCATGACCTACCTCCAGTTTCAGACCTGTGCTGGTAAGCTCGTATTCATTGCGACCAGCGAACAGTTCTGTGATTTCGTTCTTGTTGTAGCCGATGTTGGCTGATACTGTCCAGCTCATGTCCTTGGTCTTGATCAAGTCCACGTTGACGGTTGCCTCGAATCCCTTGTTGACCATTGAACCGATGTTACCCATACCGGATGTGAAACCTGTAGTCATAGAGTAAGGAATCTCCATCAGCATGTCGGTGGTCTTGTTGCGATAGAAGTTGGCATCTACTGTGACACGGTTGAAGAGTCCGAAGTTCAAGCCGATGTTCAGCTTACCCACCTTCTCCCAAGTCAGCTTGTCGTTGCTTGCCTGGGTGATATCGATAGAACCCTCGCCATTGTAGTTGCTGCCCGAACCGAAGAGTCCGTAGAAGTCGTAAGAGCCGGCGCCAGAGTCGTTACCTGTAGTACCATAGTTGGCACTGATGGTGAGGTCGTCCAACCATTTCACTGTGCGCAGGAAGTTCTCTTTCTTGGCGTTCCATTTCAAGCCTACAGAGCCGAATGTACCCCAGCGATGCTTAGGCGCAAACTTAGAGCTGCCATCGAAACGGAGAGATGTATATACGAAGTACTTCTCCTTGAAATTGTATTCTGCTGTGCCGAAGAGAGAATTGGCAACCTCCTTTGTACGGCTATCTATCTGGTCGGCAGGAGAGATGGTAGTTGCTGTGTTCAGCGTCATGCGGCGTGGGTCTGTCTGACCGGTTGTGAGAATGCCGAAGCTTCTGCCCTTCTGTATGCGGGTCTCCTCGCCTAAGAGGACGTTCACATAGTGAGGACCGAAGTTGTGACGAAACTCTGCTGTATGGGTCAAGGTGTAAGCGTAGTAGCGCTTGAGGCTTGCTGACACACCACCTGTTCTGGCGTTAATCACCTGTCCCATTGGAGTGGTGAACTTATCGTATGGGAGGCTCGTTCTGTCGGAAGTGAGATCGTAGCCGAACATAGACTGCAAGGCTGTGAATGCCAATCCCTCGATTGGAGTGAACTGTTCGTTCAAAGAAAGGTTGACGGTTATGTTCTTGTTAGCCTGTGTCGTGTTCTTGGAATAGAACCAAGGCATTGTGAACTGCGAATAGAGAAGTCCTTCTGCACGATTGCCCTTTACTATGTTGCCAGCTTCGTCGAAGCTATAATAATAAGGTGTATCATAAGGCAAAGCCATCTTGGATGCTACCAGAGGGTTGGTTACGTAAATCTGGCTGTTGTCCGCCCACTGGCTGTTTTGGCTGTAGTCCTGTACACCGAAGTTGGAGCTGAAACCTAACTTGAAGAATTTATTCAAGCGAGAGTTGATGCGGGCTGCCAAGGCACTGCGGCGCATCTCGGAATCCTGTATCAAGCCATCTTCCTGATGGTGGTTGAATGACACGTAATAGTTCATGGTCTGTCCACCGCCCTGCAATGTGGCATTGATGTCGGATGTTGGAGCAGAATTGTCTATCATCTCATCGCGCCAGTTGGTGCTGATACCATACTTGCTCACCAAGTTGCGGATGTTGTCGCTCACTGGCTGACCAATCATGTCGCGGAACTGGATGTACTGCTGAGAGTTCATCATCTCCTCACCCTTGCTGGTAGCAGAAGAGATACCATATTGTGCCTTTACGGTGAGCTGAACCGACTCGTTGTACTTAGCCTGCTTGGTAGTGATGACAATTACACCATTGGCAGCACGAGAACCATAGATAGAGGTTGATGCAGCATCCTTCAATACGGTGATGTTGGCAATATCTGATGGGTTCAATGTGCTGAAGAAGCTTGCGGTGATAGGAGAACCATCGAGAATGAACAAAGGCTGGTTGGAAGAACCGATAGAGTTGACACCACGCAGACGGATCTGTGCTGACTGTGAAGGGTCACCGGCAGATGACAGGACAGACAAACCAGATACCTGACCTGCAAGAGCATCAGTAAAGTTAGGGGTTACGACCGTTTCCAACTTCTTTTCTCCGATATTGGAAATAGCACCAACTACAGATCCCAACTTCTTGGCAGCACCATAACCAGTAACGATTACCTGCTCCAGTACCTGCGTGTCAGGATCCAAAACAACCTGCATCTTCTCTGATGCCTTTAATTTCTTTGTCACCATGCCGATGTAACTGAACTCAAGCTCTGCTTTGTTGCTTTCAACATCCAGAGTGAAGTTACCATCGATGTCGGTAACAGTACCAGAAGTAGTACCCACAATCTTGACAGATGCACCGATAATCGGTGAACCGTCTTCTGAAGAGGTTACTACACCAGAAACGTGAGTTTGTGCCAACGCCATTCCCAAATTAAGGAAGACGCAAGCAATAAACATCATGAGTCTTTTTTCCATAGATCTCTTTTTTCTTTTTATTGTTATTACTTACTATTTTTAAAGTGTATTCTACTAATTTTTTTCGTTATATCTGACCCTTTCCGAAGGGACATCGCTTTAAACGGTGCAAAATTAAGCATTTTTTATATTCCTTCCAAATGTTTTTGTGAAAATATAAAATAAAAGCTATATTATTCTAATAACTTGACGTTTTATAAGGGAAAAATGGATGAAAAATCATATTTTTAGTGTTTATTGAACTTTTTTGTAAGGAAAAGTTGGTTTTATGTAGTTTTTATGTAGAAAATCTTGTGAGTTTCGGGATAAATTATTACCTTTGCCGCCAAATGAGAGGAAAATTAACGCTAAAGGTGCGTGATGAGTTACGAATAATAAATTTAAATATCATAATTTAAAAAGTCGAAAGTATGAGAAAAGTTTTACTTTTTGCGACAGCATTGTGCCTTTCTTCTGCAGCAATGGCACAGACATCTATTGAGTCAGCTCTCGATGCCCAGAAGGGTGAGAATACCTATAAGGTAGAGAGCAGTGAGGCTAAGAACACTTATTGGAAGTTTACAGCAGACAAGAACTATCTTGCCAAGGTATCTCCATTGTCTGGATCAAGCAATGTTCCTACTGTATTTACATCAGTAGAAGGAACAGACTCGCTCACCCTGGGTGGTGCGGGCTTGAAGTATCCTTCTAAAGCGTATGCCTTGGAAAAGGGTAAGACCTACTACTTCATCATGAACATGACGGGTGAGTCGGGCTTCAACCTCGACTTGTCTGAGATGTCTTCTTATGGCAAGGGCCTCTCTCAGGACAATCCTGCCGAGTTGAAGGTAGGTGAGGAGTTGTACCTGGGTAATCCGCTGGGTGCTCAGTATGAGAACACTACTGCCTATGTTACCTATACAGCAGAGAAGACTGCGCAGCTTCAGCTCGCTTTCTCAAGCTATGTTTCAGGTGCCAATGTGAATGGTAATTATGCTTCTACAAACTATGATCAGGCTACAGGCGGATATGTACTGAAAGTGAGCGTAGAGAAGGGTAAGACTTATACCATCGCACTGAATCTTCAGGGTAGTGTCGTTACAAACTCTAAGCTCGTAGAGGTGAAGGCTGGTTCTCTTGAGATGCCATTCGCCTTGAACGAGGGTGAGAACAAGGTACCTGCCGAGAAGGGCGACTACTACTTTACTTATACTCCTACCAAGACGGGTTATCTGAACATCTCCAGCGATGCTGTGCTTGCTGGCGGTCAGGTAAAGGTATATTCCAACTTGAACAATATCACCTATCAGCAGGTAGCGGCTTCTTCTGAGCCTGGTACCTATAATGTTCGCGTTGAGATTCCTTATACAGGTACTACCTATTATATTGTAGTGAACAAGTTGCAGGATTCTGCTGCCGAGGATGTAATCAAGGCAGAAATGCAGGCCTACCAGCCAGGTGAGACTGTGAATACAGCCTTCGAATTGACTGAACTCCCTGTAGAGAAGACTTTGCCTAGTGCCAAGGGTACCTATTATTATAAGCTCACGGTTCCTGCCAACACAGAGAAGTTTGTTACGGTTGAGACTGATGCCAATCTCGATGCAGCTACTTCTATCATCTTCTACAACCAGCAGAATGGCGAGTATGGTGCTGCTACTGTAAAGGATGGCTTGCTGAAGACTTACGTTGGTGGCCAGTCTTACGAGATTACTTATATCCTGAAGGTTACAGCCAATGAGGATAATCCATTGGCATTCAAGGTTTCATATCTGGATGTAGAGAAGGGTTCTCTTGCAACAAACCCAGCTGAAGCTGTGGAGGGTGAAAACGAAATCACCGTAGAGGGCACAGAATACTTCAAATATACAGCTACCAAGAATGGCAAGCTCAATGTGGAGGTTGAACCAGGTGTTACCGTCAGCTTCCCTAAAGGTACAGGCCAGTGGGATGGTGAATACACAGCCATCAACAAGGGTACCGACTTCTTTATCGAGGCTACTGCCGGAACCACTTATCTGATTAAGGTATCTGGTGCAGCCCAGGGTACAACCATGTATCTGGAAGAGAAGGAGTTCGCTGCCGGTGAGTCTCGCACCAACCCTATCGTCATGGAGGATGATGAATATACATTCACCAAGGCAGGTGCTGCTGACCTCTGGTTGCAGTATAACGTAACTGAGGATGGTGTTCTCGACTTCGCCTGCGACCAAGGCTATAATGGTGGCAGCGACCGCATCGAAATCTTCAAGAATGAGGAGCCATACGGAACTACCATGATGGGTACTGAGAACTTTGGTAGTGTTTCAGTCACCGTATATAAGGGTAAGGTTATCGTTAGCAAGGGCGATAAGCTCTATATCCACTGCGTTATCGCAGGTAAGGTTACCGGTAGCAAGATCAAGTTTACCAAGCATGAGGCTGAGCCAGGTGAAACTGTAACCAATCCATTGGTTATCACCAAGGGTAAGACCGTAACAATTACAGGTGCTTCCCGCAGTACTCCTGTATGGATGAAGGCTTCACTCCCTGCTGGTACAACCACCTTCCGTCTGAGCGGTTACTTGATGACTGCCCTCTATAACAGTCTGGAGGATGCCAAGAATGGCGCCAATGCCGAGGAGGTAAGAACCAATTACGTACAGCTGCCTGATGGCTCTTACGTTTATGAGTTTACCAAGGAGATGAAAGCAGCTGGTGATGTTTACTTCCAGTTTGTTGATTCATACGGTGCTACCGACTTCACATGGATGAATAACGATGCAACTGGCATCTGGAACATCGAGGCAGCTGGCAACAGCAAGGTATCTATCTTCAAGATGGATGGTACTCAGGTAGACCAGATTTCTGGCAATGGTGTATATATCATCAAGTCTAATGGTAAGACTAAGAAGGTTGTCATCAAGAAGTAATGGGTCTTAGCATGATGGCGTATATATAATATAAAAAAGGTGCAAGTGGGGTACAAAAACTCCGCCTGCGCCCTTTTTTCGTCAAAATGCCACTTGCTTTAGGCCTGTTGTTACAACAGAAAAAGAGAAGAGAATTAAGCATTTATTAATAATACACATTAAAAAACGAGAAAACTATGAGAGGTCTCAAAAGACTGCTTTTGGCTTCCGTATTGTGTGCGGGATATACCCAAGCCACTTGGGCTATCAAGGCATATCCCCATCCAATCATGATGCGGCAGCCTGACGGCACCACCTTGTTGGTAAGAATACAAGGTGATGAGAATTTCCACTTCGTTACTACCACGGATGGATTTCTCCTGAACAAAGACAAGAAGGGTTATTTCTGTTACGTGGATTACGACAAGAAAACCCAGAAGAAAGTGATGACCAAGCAGAGAGCACACAATGTGGATGTGCGCTCCGACAAGGAGAAGAAACTCCTGGAGTCACTGATCAGTGCGAAAGATGCCACTGCCGACATCTTGAGCGGAACCCCTATCATGAAGAAGGCGCCTAACAAGTTCCTGAGCCGCCGTATCGTGGCTCCCCACAAGTATGCTGTTGAAACACGAAGCGGCGAAGCTGCTGTCAAGGAATCGCAGTATCTGGTGGTCCTGGTTAACTTCCAGGATAGCGTATTGCGCCACACCCAGCAGGACTTCGACCACTGGCTGAACCAGCCTGGCTACAGCGAGAACGGTGGTACGGGTAGCGTGAAGGATTACTACCGCGACAATTCCATGGGTCAGTTTATCCCTAACTTCAAGGTAGTGGGGCCATACACCCTTTCCAAGCCAACAGCCTACTATGGTGGCAACAGCAGCGACACCAACGGTACTGATACCAACCCACGCGACATGGTGAAGGAGGCTGTGGAACTCGCCAAGAAGAACAATCCTGATATGGATTTCCGCCAGTTTGATAACGATGGCGATGGCATCATGGACAACTGCTACGTAATCTATGCCGGATATAGCGAGGCAAGTACTGCCAATGATGATGATATCTGGCCACACAGCTGGTATCTGGACGACAACACCACCATCGATGGCGTGCTGATTCACGACTATTCCTGCTCTGCCGAGCTGGTAGGTATGCCTGGTACTCCTGTAGTTCCATCTATGGATGGTATCGGAACCTTCACCCATGAGTTCGGCCATGTGCTGGGTCTCAAGGATATGTATGATACCGATGATACCAGCAATGGTAAGGGTATCGACCCAGGTGCCTACAGCCTTTATGCTTCAGGTAGTTACAACAACGACAGCCGCACTCCTCCTTGCCTGATGGCATTCGAGCGTATGCAGCTGGGCTGGATGAAGGAAGGCGAGGACATCGTAGAGGTGAAGAACCCTGAGGATGTTACCCTCACTACCATCGCCGACAACAAGGCGCGCTTCATCAACTGCCAGCCAGACCGTACACCAGGTACAGGTATGGAGTGGTTCATCCTGGAAAACCGCCAGCAGACGGGTTGGGACAAGTATATCCCAGGTCATGGTCTGCTCATCACTCATTACGACTATACCGATGAGATGAAGAAAGACTGGTGGGATATCAACGGACCAAACAACAGCGCCAAGCATCGCTGCATGTATATCGTGCCAGCCGACGGCATCGACAACGAGGTGACCCGTAGCGGCGATACCTATCCAGGTAAATCTGCCAATACATCTTTCACAGATACCACCACACCTAATTCCCTGAATTGGGAGAAGGAACCGGTTAACGTGCCTATCACCAATATCATGGAGCAGGACGGCAACGTGATGTTCCAGGTTAATGGCGGTACCAGCAAGTGGAACTTCATCAAGACACTTGTGCCAGAGAAGATTTACGATACACAGGCAACCTTCAAGGCAAACGTCGAGAGCAACAAGGTAGATGTGGACGAGGTAGGCTTCTGCTGGAAGGAAGGCGCTTCTGCCGACCCAACCCTCAGCGATGGCGTGAGCGCAGCAGGAAAGGTGGAAGATATCAAGAATGCTTCTTTCACAGCCAAAGGCCTGCAGCCGGGAACCACCTACAGTGTACGCTCCTACATGAAGATGAGCGATGGCAGCATGGTATATGGTTCACCGGTTCCATTCACCACCGAGTGGGCATACGCTAACGTAACGCTCAACACCCCATTCTACCAAGACTTCAAGCAGTGGAGCGACGGAAATCCTGACGGTTGGAAAATCGTAGATAACAACGGCGACGGTACCACATGGTTCCAGGACGAAAACCAGGGAGCTGTCCACTACTCACTCAACTATTGGAACGACGCAGATGACTACCTCATCGGTCGCCGCCGCATCCATGTGCCGGAGAAGGGAACCCTGTTCTTCACACGTGGCGTAATAACCCAAGAAGGTGGTGCTATCGGCGTAGAGAACCTGGATGTATTGGTATCTACCAAGACTAACGATATCAACGACTTCCACGTAGTAAAGCGTTTTTCTTTTGCCGATTACTTCGGCGCACAGCACATGGAGGAGGTAGATCTGAGCCAGTTTGTCGGCAAGGACATCTACGTAGCCTTCCGTGTATGCTCAGAGAGGTTGCAGAACGACCTCTGGCTCTGGGACGTGATGGTGACACAGAAGCTCGACACGCCACAGAACGTGAAGCTTGAGCGCACTGCTGACAACATGCTCACCGCATCATGGTCGCCAGTGGCTGGTGCAACAGACTACTATCTGTGTCTGGCAAGAGAGACCACGAAGACCAACTCCGTGTCTGAGTTCACGCCAATCGATTCATACCAGAACGTGAAGGGTAACGTGGTATTGGGCACAGGATCCGTAGAGTTCCGTGGCAGCGGCTCCGTCACCACACAGGATTGTCCAGAGGGTATCACGGGCTGCAACTTCATCGTCACCACATCCGGTCCTCTCGGTACGTCAGAACTTTCCGTGGAGGGAACCCAGGACGGCAAGACATGGACCGCCGTAGGTGCCAAAATCAGCCTGAAGGAGTATGACTCCGAGGGTCAGGAAGAACAGTACAAGGACTACCTGGAGGGCAAGAAGTACAGACAGCTGCGCTTCAACTTCAAGCATGGTGGCAGAAACGGACGCATCAAGTACCTCACCCTCATCTACAACGATGGCAAGGAATACGAGAAGTTGGCTGCCGGTTCTGTAGGAAATGCCACAGCGGTGCCTATCAAGAACAAGGAAGACGGCGAGTACGATGAGGGCAAGTACCGTGTATGGGTATCATCCGGCTGGAACGGCCTCTACTACGACGAGTCTGTCCCTGCCTACTACCAGGCAAGCACTTCCACAGCCATCACCGACGTGATAGGCGATTCTGGCATCAGCTTCAGTGTGAACGGCGGCAACGTACAGGTGAACGGCATCAAGCCAGGCTACACCGTAAACTGTGTTTCGGCAGCCGGCATACAGCTCTTCTCTGGCGTGGCTAACTCTGGCAGCATGAGCTTCCAGGCACCTGCGGGTACAGGCTTTGCCGTCATCGCCGTATCGGGCGAGGGAAAGACGTATCGCACCAAGATTATCATCAGATAATCGTGCAAGTTTTTTAATAATAACTCATAGCATCAAATAGAACATTTATGAAACATTATAAATATTCTGCCATCTTGTTGGCGGCAATGACCTGCGGAGCTGTATGGGCTTCGGTGGATGCGCTGACTGATGGAAAGAAGGGTGAAGGCGAAAAGGTGAAGCCATCGGAGAATTTCGTGGCTCAGTCTCGCAAGGCACCTGTCGTTCGCTATACCAAAATGAAGGTGGAAGGCAATGCCGAAGGCGTGCCTTACGGACTCCAACTGATGGGTGTGAACGACAAGACGGTGAAGTTGAGCTGGATTTCACCAGAAAAGACCGATGGCTACTTCGATGATTTCGAGAATCATCAGGACTTTGCCATCAATTCAGCTGGTAACGTGGGCTGGTCGTATATCGACGCCGATAATAACAATACCTATACCTGGCAGGCTTGTACCTTCCCAACTCAGGGTCAGAAGATGGCTTTCGTGGTCGTGAACCCTTGGGAAACCTCTCCTGCGGTGAACGAGAATCCAAATTTTCAGCCTTATTCTGGCAAGAAGATGCTGGTGGATTTCAGTTCTATCGACGATAAGAACAACGACTACATCATTTCGCCAGAGTTGAACTTCGACCGGGACTTCCAGTTTAGTTTCATGGCTCGCAGTTACAAGATCGAGGGCGACAACTTTGCCGCTGAGCGTGTTCGCGTAGGTTATTCTACCACCGGCAAGCGTCCTTCCGACTTCAAGTATGTGAACGAAGGCCCATACGTGGAACTGCCTGCGGCTTGGACACTCGTGAAGTATAACATTCCTAAGGAGGCGAAGTATGTAACCATCAACTGCGTTTCTGAGAGTGGATTCATGATGATGCTCGACGACATCTTCGTGGGAACCAACAAGATTCGCCCTACCCGGAGCAAGAAACAGCTGGCTGCTGCCAACCCTGTGGTGGGATTCAACGTTTATCGTGACGACAAGAAGGTGAACGAGACTCCTATGGATTCTGCACGCTTCACTGATAATGTGCCAGACTATGCTGACTATACCTATACGGTGACTGCCGTTCATCAGAATGGTCAGGAGTCTGCCCAGAGTGAACCTCTGAAGGTGAGCGTTCCGGATATCCGCCTGTTGCCTTTCGAGGACGACTTCGACGACTGGACGCTCCATGCCGACAAGTGGACTACCGTGAACCTCGACAACAACAAGGAGAGCAAGTGGTCTATCGACTACTACGAGTATGGATTGGTTGATCCATCTGCCACCTACAGCTGGTCGGCTTTGACCAATTACAACCAGGCACTGGAGACCCGCGAGCTGAATACTCCAAACAAGGACAATACCTACCTGCGCTTCAACCTGCGTCTCCGCAACAGTGAGCAGACCAATGTTGACTACATGGAGGTAGAGTTGAGCTGCGATGGCGGAAAGACCTGGGAAGGTCTCGATGTATTCGACAACTACTCTGGTGGCTTCGACTGGACAACTTATACCTATCCTATCGGTGAATATCTGAGCAATAACCTGTTCAAGATCCGTTTCCGTGCGCATGGCGACGATGCCAAGTGGATTAACTATTGGTATGTAGATGACGTGAAGGTATGGAACCCGGTTTGGGCGAAGGGACAGCTGAGTGTCAAGACTCCATCTGGCACCATCTCCAGATGTCCTGTTACCCTGACTGGCGATAACGGTGCTGTAATCAGCGAGACTACCGATAAGAATGGTGTGCTCAAGCTCGACCAGATAGAGGAGGGTACTTATACCGTAAGTATCATCCGTGAGGGCTACAACGAGTATAAGGGTACATGGACCGTCAAGACCGATGGTACCAACAACTTCACAGCCAATTTGGAGGCTCCAAAGGTAGCGCTTTCTGCCAACACCGTGAGTGCAGACCTGGAGGCTGAGGCTAACATCACCAAGAACTTCACCATCAAGAACGAGGGTAACGGTCCTTTGATCTGGTATCTCAAGGAGAATACCAACAAGGGCACCGGCGACATCTCTCACCGTTGGGAAACCATGCCATCATGGAACACCTCCGGCGACTTGCAGAGGTCTATCGCCTTCGATGGTGAGTACTACTATACCACCTCTTCCGTAGAGTTGGGTAAGTTCTGGAAGTACGACAAGAACGGTAAGTTCATCGAGCAGTTCTCTATCCCAGAGATGTATTACAAGCTCTACGACCTTGCCTTCGACGGCCGCTACTTCTACGGCAGCGACTGGTCTAACCGTATCTTCAAAATCGATTTCGACAACCGTCGCATCGTGGATATCATCACCGTGGGTGGTGTTTCCGACCTGAAGATTACCCACTGTACCTACGATCCAGCCTACGACGGCTTCTGGATTGGTACCTTTACAACCATCGGATTGGTTGACCGCAAGGGTAAGTTCATCCGTAAGATGGCTGCCTTGACTACTGATGGCAACATCGCTGTCTATGGTTCTGCCTACGATAACGTAACTCCTGGAGGTCCATACCTCTGGTTGTCTGATATGACTGCCGAGTCTTCAAATAAGTTTGATAAGCTGCAGCTCCGTCAGTATGACATCGCCAGGGGTGTATTGACAAATGTGAAGCACGTATTGACCGATGTTCCTGGTTATGTATTGGGTGGTCAGGCCACCGGCCAGAACTATGTCTGCGGTCTGTTCTCTTCTATGGATGTAGTTCCAGGCAAGTTGGTTCTGATGGGAATACTCAACCAGAGTCCTAACCTGGTATTCAACTATACCCTGGCAGAGACCAACAAGTGGCTCAACCTCTCTCCTAAGCATGGTACGCTGGAGCCGGGTGCAGAGCAGGTAATCAACGTAGGTCTCGATGCTCTGGAGGCAAAGAAGGGCGACAGCTATGCTACAACAGCTACTTTGTTCACCAACCCAGAGTTGGAAGCACAGACCATCAGCTTCAAGCTGAATGCTACATCCGAGTCTTCTACTCCACGTCCGTTGACCTTGAAGGCTGCGCCTCAGACTGCTTCTACCTTCCTCACATGGGCTAAGGGCAATGGTTCTGCCGTGGCAGATGGATATAATGTATATCGCAACCACGTGAAGGTGAATGCCGCTCCAGTGAAGGAGATGCAGTTCACGGATACCAAGCTGGTTTACGGCAAGTATTCTTATCAGGTGACAGCGATTTATAATGGCAAGGAGTCGGCAAAGAGCGATTCTGTAGTAGCCTTCGTCAGCGATGGTGCTCAGTATTATGCGCCTCTCAACCTCACTTCAAGCATCAAGAACAACAAGAATGTTCACCTGAACTGGGATTCTCCATTGGTAGAAGCTGCTCACCGTGACACCATGAGCTGGGCTACCGGCAAGCACGAAGATGAGCTGGGTCTGGCTTCAGGCGGTTACTTCTTCGCAGGTGCCAAGTGGGATGCTGAGGATTATGTGCCTTACCGCAACAAGAAGGTTTCTTCTGTTTCCATTCAGTTGGTTAACACAGTTACCTATCTTGCACCTCGTATTTATGAGGATGGTAAGATTATCTACAGCAAGAAATATAGAGGCGAAATCAAGTATGACGGTTCATTCACCGATATTCCATTGGATAAGGATATTATCCTGAAGCCAGGACATTCTTATATCTTTGCATTCCAGATCATGAACGATGCGGATGTACATCCTCTGAGTCTTGATGACAGCAAGGCTGTGAACGGCAAGGGTAACCTGCTCTCTGTAGATGGCAAGAACTGGTTTACTGCAGCTGAGTCTGCCATTAGCGGTAACTTGAACATCCGTGTAAACGTGGCTCCTAACAGTAACGATACTGAGGCAACCCCTGTGGGTTACAACATCTATCGTGATGGTGTGAAGGTGAACAGCACTCCTGTGGCTGGTCAGTCATTCGATGATGTCATCTCTAATGCAGGTACCTACAGCTATCAGGTAACTTCTGTATATGCTGATGGCGGTGAATCTGAGCTTGGCGGCAAGACTTCTGTAGAGGCTTATGCCATCGAGAACCAGACCGCTCCTCATCACCTGGATGCCACTGTAACCCGCAACCGCAACATCTCACTCCGTTGGGATGCTCCTACCGTTTCAGAGATGTCAATCCCTGCAGATCTAGCTAAGCGTCCTGTAACAACCGATGCAGCTATGCCTGAGTTCGTAAGAGAATTCAACGGTGCGAAGTCTTCTATGGCTGTGGCTACCGACGGCAAGTACATCTATACCTCTATCTATAACGAGGATGGTAGAATCGATGTGTTCTCTATGGATGGCAAGAAGGTGAAGAGCTGCGTGGTAAGCGATATCGACGGTATCCGTAACCTGGCTTACGATGGTCAGTATCTCTATGCAGGCGACTACAGCACCAAGATGCACGTCATCAATCCTGTTACCATGAAGTTGATGAAGAGCATCGATATCTCTGAGTACTCACGCCACTTGGCTTACATCCCAACACTGGATGGCGGCAAGGGCGGCTTCGAGGTTGGTGACTGGGAGACCAGCATCTACATGGCTAAGGATGGCAGCAAGTTGGCTACAGGTCCTGTCCTGAAGGGTGCTTCCGGCACAGCTTACTACGATGGCAAGCTCTATGCTTTCGAGCAGGGCAATGAGGCGAATGCCTATACCATCGGCATCTATGATATGGCAAGCGGTGAGCGTGTAGGCTCGCTCGATATGGGCAAGTATCTTGAGATTGACAACATCTCTTCTTACAAGGCAGGTGGTATGTCTTCGTTCGTATCTCCTGAGGGCATCACTTACATGTTGCTCGCTCTGCAGCGTCAGGGTGCTGCTACCAAGTTCGTCGTTCTGGATATGGGCGGCTTGAAGACGGTGGCTGGTTACAATGTATATCGCAATGGCGAAAAGTTGAATGGCGAACCGCTCACTCGTCGTTTTTATCAGGAGACCATGAGTCAGGAGGGCAATTACGACTACAGCGTAGAGACCGTTTATATTGATGGTACTACTTCGGCTAAGTCGGCTGTTGCCACAGCTACTATCGTGGCTTCTGGTGATGCTAAGGTTCCTGAGAATGTACAGGCAGTGCAGTCAACCTATGGCTACAACGTGCTCCTCTCGTTCAAGGATCCTGATATGTACAAGACTGCTGCTTCAGTCAACTCATTCGAGTCTTCTGTCAATGATACAGAGGTATTCGGTGCAGAGGGCGAGAGCTACAAGTCTAACTGGATGGTAAGTTCTGACTACTCATTCGATGGCAGCAAGTCGATTGTTGCAGCTCAGAAGGCTGAGGCATTCGGTGTTGTGAAGGCAGAGGGCATGAAGTATGTTCGTCTTGCAGCAAGAAATGCTGATGACCATAAGGGTAATGGTACATTCGATATCTATTATTCTGTAGGTGGTACTCACCGTGACAACTTCATCCGTCTGCAGACTGTGACAACCACAGAGCAGTGGCAGGATGTGATGTGTGAGTTGCCTGAGGGTACAGAGTACATCGGCTTGGCCAAGGCTGCGGGTAATCCAGACCAGTATATCGACGGTGTAAGCTTCTACAAGGAGGCACCTCAGACCGACTGCTACGGATTCGACATCTATCGCAACGGCGAGAAGATTACCGCTTCTCCGGTACAGGGCATCTCTTACGTAGATCACAACCTTTTGATTGGTCATTATGATTATCAGGTGAAACTGGTTACCAAGAACTCTGCAGAGAGTGAGTTGAGTGATGCAGTAAGCCTCGATCTCTATTATGACAATGGTAGTCTGGCTCCAACCTCTCTGCGTGTAGAGAACAATGGTGGTACCAGAAACCTGACCTGGCAGACTCCTGCCCTGGGTGAGCCTATCTACTTGCGTTGGCACGATGGCAACTGCTACGATGCAGCCGGTCAGCCTAACGGTGGTGCCTTCTTCGCAGGTGTCAACTGGTTTGCAGAGGACTTGAAGGATTACGGTCATCTGGCATTGAGCGATGTAGAGGTTTACATCAATCAGGTTCCAGATGCTCTCTATGTATTGGTATATCAGAACAACACGTTGGTTCGCCAGCAGTTTGTTCCAAGCCTGAAGGAGTATGCCTTCAATACCATTCATCTTGACGAGCCACTCCCAATCGACCCTACCAAGAGTCTCCGTGTGGCAGTATATGTAGAGCACAACCAGATTACAGTGCCTCTGGGTTACGATAAGGGCCCTGCTCGCAGTGGTCGTGGTGACCTTTATTCTTCTGATGGTATCTCATGGAGTACGATGGAGGATTCAGGTGCTGATATCGATGCCAACTGGAACATTTCTATTGGTTTGAGTCCATACTCTCCTGCCAGCTCAATGAAGGCAAGAAAGCAGGGTGCTGAGGTTCTCACATTCAAGCCAAAGGCAAATGTATCAGCTGCACCATTGAAGGTGGCTCATGTGGCACAGGGCGCAACTTCTCAGAAGAATGCCTTCCTGGGTTACAATGTTTATCTGAATGGTGACAAGTTGAACAACGACTTCATCTCTGGTAATTCATACACAGATAATTCTTCTGTTGTTGGCAATTATCTTGAGTATCAGGTAGCAGCCGCTTATTCTGTTACGGGTGAGCAGTATTCTAACAAGGTGACTCTTGTTGTTACTGGCATCGATGGTGTAACAGCCGATAAGTTGAAGATTACTATTGCTGGCAGCACATTGCGTATCGTGGGTGCTCATGCAGGCGACAAGGTAGCTGTTTATGCTGCTGATGGTAAGTTGGTAGTAAATAGTGTTGTAACCGACGATTATGTTCAGAACATTTCATTGTCATTATTGCCAGCCGGCACATACATCGTGAAGGTAGGTCATGATACCGTGAAGGTTCGTGTATCTCGTCGATAAGATTCGATTATAAACAAAAAAAGAGGGTGCACTGCAATTGCAATGCACCCTTTCTTTGTTTTAACCAAATACTATTCACAATCGTATTTATAATCTGCCGGGCCATCAGCATCAACTGGCCAGTCTGGATTCTGAGTAAGAGTACTCATGCCGGCAGCCTTCTCCAAATCCTCGATGATGAAGCGAGCCACCTCGTTTCGAGGGTAGCGCTTGCTTGTTGAATTCGCGAACGGTCTTATAGTTCGAATTAAGTTAAATATTTATAAAAGTTAAGGCTTGATCCTTGTAACCTTCACATAATCAAATAAAAATGTGTAATTTTGCAGTCCGATTATTTCGGGGATACACTTAGAGTCCCCTGGACTGGTGTGTTAATAGCAATGTCCTGTGGCCGGGATTTGCGGTTAGAGAATCACCTGTCCGAAATAGTGAGTAAAAAGATTAAAAACGTTTTTTAGTAGTAATTTAAATTTTAAAATGGACACATTAAGTTTCAAGACTATCTCCGTAAACAAGGAGACAGCTAAGAAAGAGTGGGTTGTAATCGACGCAACAGACCAGGTAGTTGGTCGTCTTTGCTCAAAGGTAGCAAAGTTGCTCCGCGGTAAGTACAAGCCAACTTTCACTCCACACGTAGATTGTGGTGACAACGTAATCATTATCAATGCAGCAAAGGCTGTATTCTCTGGTAAGAAAGAGACAGATAAGATTTACACACGTTACACTGGTTATCCTGGTGGTCAGCGCTTCAATACTCCAGCTGAGTTGCGCAAGCGTCCAGACGGTATGGATAAGATCCTTCGTCACGCTATCAAGGGTATGTTGCCAAAGGGTCCTCTCGGCCGTTCTTTGATGGACAACCTCTTCATTTACGATGGCACAGAGCACAAGCATGAGGCTCAGCAGCCAAAGGCAATTGATATTAACCAGTATAAATAATTAAGGTAGAATGGAAGTAATTAATGCAATT